>Ga0163150_10002168_pt1 | contig 31029 bp, 32 predicted proteins | sample OliLakLV19P2IB_FD_148628 | JGI IMG/M metagenome (GOLD analysis project Ga0163150, IMG submission 148628) | Freshwater microbial mat bacterial communities from Lake Vanda, McMurdo Dry Valleys, Antarctica - Oligotrophic Lake LV.19.P2.IB | ecosystem: Environmental > Aquatic > Freshwater > Lake >...
ATCAGTATCAACAGTTTGGAATTCCAGATCTCAGTCTTAAAGCAGAGCTTTTGGAAAACTTAGTCGTTGCGCCGTATGCAACTCTACTTGCACTACACATTAAACCGATTGATGCTTATCGGAACCTCGAGGTATTAGACGAGCTTGGACTAAATGGTGTATATGGCTTTTACGAAGCAATTGATTTTACTCGGGTACGAATGCCGAAAGGCAAAGAGTCTGGTATTGTGCGCTCATATATGTCACACCATCAGGGCATGGGACTTGTGGCACTTAACAATTACTTTAACAATGAAGTAATACGAAATAGGTTCCACACCGATCCGGTGGTAATTGGAGCAGATTTACTACTCGCTGAGCGAATACCAATGCATATACCAAAGATTGAGATGCAGGAAATTCCAATCGTTCGGGAGAGTACGAAGGAGCTTGACTTCCAACCCAGTGTTTCCGGGAGAACTGATACCGTACGTGCCACCATCTTGTCTAACTCTGAATATTCGGTTGTGGTGACGAATACCGGTACCGGATTAAGCTCGTGGAAAGACCTTGATATTACGCGTACATCAGTTGATACGACGGATACCAACTGGGGATGGTTTTGTTTTGTTAAAGACTTAAACAGTTCTGACGTATGGTCTACAACATATCAACCGTATTTAAAAAAGCCTGATCGGTACTCTGCACAGTTTTGGCCACACAAAGCAGAATTTAATAGAGTTGATAATAACCTTGAAGTACAAACAAGTGTTGTTGTTTCAATGGATAATAACGTTGAAATTCGTCAGCTTACTTTAATAAATAAAAGCAAAAAAATTAAGAAGGTAGAGTTGACGGACTATGCAGAAGTAGTGGGACTGAAACACCAAACTGATGTGTCGCATCCTGCGTTTGGTAAATTATTTATTGAATCAGAATATGATACGGAGCGTCAATCGCTTCTATTTAAGCGAAGAAAAAGAAATCCAGAAGAAGAAGAGTTGTGGGTTTGGCATATGGTGAGAGGTAATGGAGAAAAGGTAACAGTCTCAGAATACGAAACAGATAGGTCAGCATTTTTAGGGAGAGGAAATACGATACTTACCGCACGTGCATTCGATGAACCACTTACAAAGAATGTTGGTGCGACGCTTGACCCAGTCATGAGTTTGCGTACAAAAGTAATTTTGAACCCAAACGAAATGATTAAGCTCTACTACATGACTGGTGTAGCTGACTCGAAAGTGCATGCTGAAAGTTTAATGGATAAATTTGCTGATCCAGGGGAAGTAGAAAGAACATTTAGTCTCTCCGAAATTCATAGCCAAATAGAGCTGAGACACTTAGGAATTACGTCTGACGAAGCAAAACTTTTCCAGAAGCTTGGTTCTAAAATTATTTATCCTGATCGACACTACCGCGCTCCAAAAGAAATTTTAGTGCAAAACACGAAAGGGCAATCAGGGTTGTATCCGTATGGAATCTCGGGAGACTATCCGATTGTGGTTGCCAAAATCCAAGATACGATTGGCTTAGGACTGATTAAACAGGTTCTACTTGCACACGAGTTGCTCAGAATGAAACGAGTATTTTTTGACTTAGTAATTCTTAATGAACAATCTACAACTTATTCAGGTGACCTTCGTGAATCAATTCAAAGCCTAATTGATACTTCTCTTTCCCGTCCTCTTGTAGATAAGCCAGGAGGAATCTTTATCAGGGAAAGCGCTCATTTAACGTATGCAGACAAAGTTCTTTTCGATACAGCAGCTCGTGTCATCCTCGATTCTCAATGGGGGAACCTTGAAGATATTTTTGAGCTGGTTCCTAAGGGGGTACATAAACAAAATGTGTATGAGCTTGCACGGGAAATTACTAAACCAAAAGCTATCAAGAAAGTTCTTCGTGAGGAAAACGTTGCGCACAACAAATGGGGTAGTTTTAATAAAGAGGGCAACGAGTATGTAATTACAACTCAGGAGGAGCTACCACCACAACCGTGGAGTAACGTTATCGCCAACCCCACATTTGGTACACTCGTTACAAGTGGTGGCCTTGGGTACACCTGGGCTGAGAATAGTCAGCTCAATCGACTTACATCCTGGTCTAACGACCCAACAACAGAGAAACCTGGTGAAGTACTCTATTTGAAAGAAGGTGCTAATTGGTGGTCATCAACGCCGCTGCCTGCAGGAAGAAATAATCAATATACCATCAGGCACGGATGGGGATATACAAGCTATGAATGCAAGAAGCGAGACATCGACAGTGAGACTAAGGTATGGGTTGATCCAGATCACCCAATTAAATTTATTTTTCTCACTTTGAAAAATAAAAGTGCTCGTGAGCGAACCATAAGCCCTGTGTTTTACGCAGAGCTGGTACTTGGTGACAATCGAGAGAAAAGCCAATTCTTTATCGTCACAAAACGAGACGACGAAACAAATGCTATTACGGCACACAATACTTATAATGATACGTTTGCTTCCCACACAACCTTTGTTCAGTCTACTGCGGAAACAAATTTCACGACTGATCGATCTGAATTTTTAGGACGTGGTGGGTCTTGGAAGAACCCATTATTTATGAACGACCCAGCTCGCGAGTTATCTAGAAGTGTTGGTGCAGGAGTTGATCCCTCAATTGTGATGCAGACTCAAGTGAGTATTAAACCAGGTGAAGAAAAACAAGTGGCATTTATGATTGGGCAAACCAAGACCCATGAGGAATACCAACACCTCACTACGCACTATAAAAAACTAAGTGAAGTCACAAAATCCCTCGAGCGCACAATTGAACGGTTTAATACTCGATTAACTAAGATTCAGATAAATACTCCTGACAATTACTTAAATGTCTTGGCTAATGGTTGGCTCGGATATCAGGTTTTGTCAGGCCGTGTATGGGGTCGATCAAGTTTCTACCAGTCAGGTGGTGCCTTTGGATTTAGAGATCAATTGCAGGACGTGTTGGCACTTCTTCATTCCGAGCCACACCTTGTTCGAGAACATATACTCTATTCTGCAGAGCACCAATTTATACAAGGTGATGTAATGCACTGGTGGCATCCGCAAACTACACGTGGGGTGAGAACTCGTATGACCGACGATTTTTTATGGCTACCCTATGCAGTTAATCAATACCTCAGCGCAACTAAAGATACTGACATACTTGAGGAGAAAGTGAGCTTTATGGATATGGCTTCGCTGGCGGACGGAGAGCGCGAACGATATGACGAAGCGGCAGTTACGAAAGAAAAGGCATCGCTTTATACCCACTGTATTCGAGCACTTGAGAATGGAATGAAAACAGGTACTCATGGGCTACCACTTATTGGAGGAGGGGATTGGAACGATGGATTAAACTTGGTAGGTATTGAAAACAAAGGTGAAAGCATTTGGCTTGCATGGTTCCAATTTGAGGTATACACAACGTTTAGTAAAATCTGTAAGGAGCAGGGGGACAAGCACAATGCCCTGAGGTATTCCCGCTATGCGAAACATATAGCTGCAGCAGCAGAAAAACACGGATGGGATGGACAATGGTACAAGCGTGCGTATTTTGACGATGGATCACCACTCGGGTCACACGAAAATATAGAAGCCACGATCGATTCAATTAGTCAAACATGGGCAGTTATCTCAGGAGGTGCTCAGGAAGATCGGCAAGTACAAGCTTTAGCATCGGTTGAAAAACATTTGGTACGTGATGATGACCAGATTATATTGCTACTTACCCCACCGTTTAACAATTCGAAGCCATTTCCCGGCTACATTGCAGGGTATCTACCAGGTATTCGCGAAAACGGAGCACAATATACTCACGCCGCGGCGTGGCTTCCACTCGCATATACGAAAACCGGAAACGGCGACCGTGCAGTGGAGCTTTTGCATATGCTGAACCCAATCTCACACACAGATACGAATGAGAAAGCTTTAAAGTATAAAGGTGAGCCATATGTACTGGCAGGGGATGTCTATTCACACCCTCAGCATGTTGGGAGAGTAGGATGGAGTTGGTATACCGGATCGGCTTCGTGGGTATATCGGACCATAATTGAAAATGTAATCGGACTTACCATTTCGGGAAATGAACTTTCATTTAATCCATGCGTGCCGAAGGGATGGACAGAGTTCAGTGCTATCTACGTCTGGAAAGAAACTGAATATCACATTAAGTTTAACAATTCACTTGGAGTAAGCCGCGGGGTAGTGAGTGTATCAATTGATACCAAGGCTAAGACTAATAACACCATCAAACTAGTTAATGATCGAAAAAAACATAGTATTACTGTCGTGATGGGGAAAGTAGAGCACAAAAAAAAGGCTACTGTTTAAAAAAACAATAGCCTGCTATCTCTACTTTGTAATAACTACATCTGGATGAGTTAAAGTAACTCCAAACTGGTTTGCAACCTGATCAGGTTTGTTTGAATTATACTCAAACAACTGAGCAACAATATCAAAGATAAACGACGGCATCCCCGGTGGTGGTTCTGAGTAAATACTCGTTGCAACCGATACTTTGTTTAGAACTTCATAACGACTGACAACTTCAGAGAAAGTGAGCGGTAACTCACCTCCAATAGTAAATGTTTTATCGTATGCATTTACATTGTCAATCATTGCGACTGCGAATGCTGCAACATCTTGCTCTGCAATCCAGTAATGACGACCCTTATTTGCAAAGAGGCCAACTGGATACCCGGCTTCAACAGCAGGTGTAATCATGGAATTAACGACGTATCCGAGAAACGGCTCTGCCTTCAGTATCGTGCAGGGGATTGATCCACCACTTAGTATGTTTTCAACTTCTTTTTTTGCTGTAAACATAGGTAGCAACGGCTCAATGCGAGGTACGTTTGAAACATATAAAATATGTTCAACCAAACCTTTTTTTGCTTCTGCCAATAATGTCCGATATCCTTCTGAAAAGCGGCTATCAAACGTTGTTGCTGTCGCTACAATCAAATCCATGCCTATGGTAACTCGATTCAGCGATGACGGCTCAGTAAGGTCACCCCATACCACATTCACCCCAACTGGAACCTTTGCACGGGATTCTTCTCGATAAATCATCACGTAGACGTTATACCCTTTATCACGAAGCTGAGAAACGATCATACTACCAACCTGCCCAGTGCCACCAACAACAAGTACGTTTTTCAATTCAGTCTCCTTATCAAGTTATTTACAAGTGTTTCGTATTGAAACGTGTAAGTATATCTAATAGAGAGTAACAACACAATTAAGCGGAAACTAATAATCGATTGTAAATTACTTGAATAGTGATGATAAACTTTGTAGACATTATGCACCAAGAATATATAGAAATTAAAAAAGCCCGGGAGAATAATTTAAAATAAGTTTCCCTCAGAATTCCAAAACGTAAAATTACGGTCTTTACTGGAGTTTCAGGATCAGGGAAATCATCTATTGTATTTGATACGATCGCAACTGAAGCGCAACGGAAACTCTATGAGAACTTTAGTATGTTTATTCGAAATTTTCTCCCTAAATATCCTCAACCGGAAGCCGAATCAATTGAGAATTTGAGTATGGCGGTTATTGTTGACCAAAAGAGAATGGGTGGTGGATCACATTCAACAGTGGGAACTATTACAGATATTTACACCGTGCTGCGCCTCTTGTTTCACGCGTCGGAACACCCAAACAGCTTCTTTCCGCAAAGCACTCATTAACCAGTCAGTATTTGTGTGTAATCACAAAAAAAAGAGCTCAACCTTTAAAGGCGAGCCCCTGCGATCTAATTTACTTCTTCATCTTCTGCTAACATACCGTTCAAAAGGTATTAGTTCTTGTGGAGTACCTGTGATGGAATGTGTTAGTAACTTTAGTTCTGCGGTTGGTACTCCGTTTGCGGAAAGTTAATGTAGCTTTGATAGAGGAGTGTTATGAGTGATTATTTTAATCGCTCAAGCACTCCTTTACGTTTCACAATATTTTTATAATCCCACTGAATTTCTTGTGCTTTCTTAAGCCATCGGTGCAGGTCTGTTGTGTTTACCTGCTCAACGCTCGTGTATCGAGCATCAGCAGCTTTAAAGGTTCCTTCAATCTGCAAGTTATCTTCATCAAACGATTGGCCACTCCAAAAAAGCAAGCGAACACTATCTTTCAATTTGCTATATCCGACAACTGGATTGCCATCCAAAAACCATACAGGATGGCCATGCCAAACCTTACTCTCAGCGTTAGGGATCTGTTCGTTAATTTCTTTAAATAACACTTCACAAATTGCCTTGTCTTCACCTTTTTGTGAACTATTGTATGTTTGAATATCTGTCATGTCCTTAATTGTAACTTTTAATAAGCACAAAATCATTAGTGAATAATCATTACCCAAGTATTATTTAATTTTTTTAAAAGTCACATCTTGCTTCTTATGGTATTATTCGATGTCACGATAAACATGAAGGAGTGTTAAATTGTTTTACAAACTGATTTCTGACCGTATTTCACACCAAATAAGTTGGATAGATAAAAAAGAAAGAAAAAATGGTCTCAGATATGGTGAGCTTTCCGGAGTATCACTCGAAGGGAATACAATAACTCTAAATGTAAGTGATGTAAAGTTAAGCCAGGGAAGTTGGGTACATTTGGATGACTGTACCTTTGTAATAGAGGATGTTCTACCTGAAGACTTTCTAAACTCAAGAGGTGAGCTGAAGTTTCGTTCAATTAATGGAAAGGTGTCTTTAACACTACATCCTTATCGACATTCTGAACAACTTTGGCGATAATAATTAATAAATGCTTTCTTATAGAGAGCATTTTTTTTGGGTGCTTAACGATGATTATTTTGAACCAGAAATAGAGACCCTCCAAAGATTACTTCAGGCATATCCCAATTATAAAACTGCTTCTTAAGTTCGCCATATTGGTCATTATTGTATTTATAATAGCTTACGCAATAATCAAACCGTATAAAACACCACAACATACATGGTGGCTCTTCCGCCAAGCTATTCAGAAATTGATGCAGACAAGCTTCTTCGACTTGTGAGTGATTGGCGAGTGTCTCAAAAACTATACCCAATTGTAAAAAACCAGAGACTTTGTGATTCTGCCACAGTTAGAGCTGTAGAGATTCAACAAGATTGTGAAGTAGGGGAAAATTTAGCCGAGCAATTTAAAAGTGAACACGATATTTTTATTGCTTGGTTAAATTCACCATCACATCTCGAAGTGATGGCATCACGCTCTTATCACTTTGGATGTGTAGCCCAGGTTGAGGGCTATGTGGTACTCCATTTATCTAATGTTCGTTTGAAATAAGCAATCTTGAGGTATAATTCAAGAGTTGTGAAATTAAATTGTTACTTTACCCCTTCGTATTTCGACGGAGTTACACATTTAGACCAATCAGGTAAAAAGGAATATTTCCTTGATTCCGTTATAAAACCAAAGTGGGTCTATGAACAGATAAAAAGTGAGAAGTATTTAGCTATATTAGAGCCATTAGCTATTCAGGAATCAGACCTATTAAAAGTACACTCAGCGGAATACGTAAAAGCTACTCAAACTGGTCTGCCTTTAGAGTTAGCTGAGTCTTCTGGGCTTAGGTGGACACCAAGCCTGTACCAAGCAAGCTTATTAGGGGTAAGTGGATTTTATAGAGCGATAGAAAATGCATTGAGAACTAAGTCTGCTTGCTCACTTTCGACAAGTTTTCATCACGCGCAAAAAAACAGTGGTGGTGGTTTTTGTGTTTTTAATGGAATGGCGATAGCTGCAATTAAAGCTTTATCTGAACTTAACCTATCGAAGATTGCAATAATTGATTGTGATTATCATTATGCAGATGGGACAATAAACCTCTTGAGAGGTCACCCCAATATAGATGTTTTTGATATTTATGGAGGTATGCATTCAAAATCAGCAAGCTTGACTCATGCCTCAAATATTAAGTTTTTTCATGCTCAAAACTCAGATGAGTACTTAAAATCACTACATGAAGTGTTCACTAGTCTAGCTAGGCAAAAATATGATGCTATTTTATACGATGCTGGTATGGATATCTGGAAAGATGACAGAATAGGTGGAATTTCTGGTATGGGTGCCAAACAAATACGACAAAGAGACACTGAGATTTTTGAATGTGCAAAATCTCTAAACATTCCAATAGCTTTTATGGTGGGTGGAGGATACATCAATTACAAAGATGAAGATGGAAAAATGGCTGGACAGGAAACTGTCGAAGAAAGGCAAAAAACATTAGCTTCGCTTCATGCTGATACTATAAAAATTGCATACCAGGTCGCATATAGCAGTTAAGCTAAATTGCGAGCTGATGGTCTTGCTACTCATATTCCCGTCTGGAGTAATGTTTCATAAGGGTATCTTCTTGAACACCCAATTAAGCCCATTGTTTCGGTCAACACAAGACATTTCCGAACATTGTATCTCCTTTGGGGTGGAAGACGGGACTCGAACCCGCGACCTCTGGTACCACAAACCAGCGCTCTAACCAACTGAGCTACATCCACCAAGTGAACCTATTTTACTATTAATTGATACTAATTGCGAGGTTATGAGGACTGGAGGGCTAATTCAGTCTTTGTATTTGGATCAAACCAAATAATTACCCCATGGTAAACGTGACCATTTTCAAATTTGTCGTACCAAATTTTTTTAAAAACATCAGCTTGGATTTTATAAAATGGCCTAAACTCAAAAGAGTCAGACCGATCAACCTTTGTTCGCACAAACCCCTGATCGTCGTATTGGCGTTCGGCGTTGCTTGGGTCTGCTACTAATATATATGCGTCATCTGGGTTATCTATATTTACATCAATAATAGTAATGTAGTGACCATCGTCTTCACACAATAATCGATCATCTAAATGGGAGTGTGTGCTCTCGCTATCAGGGAAAATGTCTTGAATCAAAGTTATTGCAGTACATCCAGTATCAATGTGATCTTTAAGCTCTGAGAGGGTCATATCAGTTTTGGTACCAACCTCCGTAAAAAAATGCTTAAAAAACGATTCTATACGATCTGGGGGACTGCCCCAATCGTGCTTTAATACCTGATATTCATGTGCAATATCATGCTGGGTTACGTGTGTTATTCCACATGCACGAAGAAGCATTTCAGCACATGCTGGTCCACAAAGGTCACGTCCTTGTCTAATGTGGTCATTCTCAAGTCCCATTAGGACTTAGTATATATGAAGCGGTCGGTTGCTAGAAGTTACTCCTCGTCGTCAACTGTCTCATCATCTTCTTCATCCTCGTCGAGCTTTTTAGATCCACCAATAACACGACCAAACGGATCAATCAGAGCCTCATCATCAATGTGTTCTACTTCCTCTTCCTCGTCGTCAGCCCCAGGTCTAAGTTTGTCCTCAGCATCTTCAATGTCATCAGCAAGACTTACTTCTTTACCATCTTCAAGCTCGTCAAGGTCATCTCCTGTAACTATACTAAGGCGCTCTGCAGCATCTTTTATCTCAGAAGTTTCTCCATCACTCCCACCGGGAGTTTCTTCTCCATAGAACTCATCGTCTTGCTGTTGGACTTCTTTTTGAACCTCATCGGGGTCTTGTCGTACCATATCTATGCATTGTAAAAAGAATTGAAGATATTACAAGGGGGGAAAATAAAAAGGGGCTGGAAATATTCCAGCCCTCAGGAAATCAGGTACGAATGCGGTCAATAATCTCCAGCGCATCCATCAGCTGTGAAATGTCCTTTAGCGTCAATGCTGCATGTCGTACCGGTCGCCCAACATATACCTTTTCTTTTTTTGCCTTTTCAGTGAGGGCAATAAACACTGCACGACGATCATGGGGGTCGCTCTTGCGTTCTATAAACCCTTTTACTGCCAACCGGTCGAGGATAGGAGTAAATGATGTCGGAGCACGTCCAACGGCTTTTGCAAGATTTGATGCGTGTTGATTGTCTTCGCTATCCAGCACTCGTAGTATTGCGATCTCCACAATGGTCAAACCGAAGGGAAGCTGTGTTTCAACGAACGCGTCAAGTTTGCGACCTGCGGTGTCAACGGCTGTGCTCAAATCAGTCAAATCAAATTCCATTGCTCTTTTTCCTTTCTAAAGAAATAGGCTAGGCAGTATACCTTGTCACCTTATAATATGTCAAACTATGGAGTTCTGCCGAGGAGTCACCTGTTGCCTTGCCTCACTCTGTGGATAATTCTTCTGAAGATCATAATTTGAAGCGTTAATTACAGTCTGTAAATCAATTTTAACCCCAAAGATAGATACCGGTATCAAGAGTATTAAGAACCTTGGAAACTCATCTTATTACTAATAAGCTCGTGCCAGTTCGGAAGCAAATGAAAAATCACGATTATTCTGGAGCTGGTAACCGTACTTCGCTCGGACCTAATGGGTTTAGTTACTCCAGATCTAATTCTACAACTCAATGCTATAAAGAGCCATATAAGTATTAAAAGTTTTGTTAATTTTGAGTCTTAAATAAAGGTTTAATTTTTTTAAATACTTCAAAAAGAAGACTGGTAAAAATACCGGTAATATATAGAACTATTGTAACTGCCCAACCTGCCCAATCCATAAAATATATATTTATGCCATGAACATCGCGCAAATAATCACCTACAAGAATGTAACTGAAGCCAACAACATGTCCCTGACTATCAGGAATAGAAATAATTTTATAACTTAAAAGGAAAGAAATGGCGATGATGCCAATCATAACAATATTCTGTTTAAGATTAAACTTAAAAAGTTCTTGTACTATTCGATAAAGAGAGAGAGTTAATGTTAGAAAGAAAAAAATATGCAGACCAAAGAGTTTCTGTGTCGATATATTTGAAGGATCGTAATAAGCTTGGATTTGTCCTAAACTTCCAAAGATATATAAAAGAGAAAACGAAAATATCCCTGCAATTGCGGCACAGAAGGTTCTTTTGACGATTGTTGGGGTTTTTTGCAATGCTTTCTTCATTTAATGTTACCTGTAGTAACTTGCTGTACATTTCTGTGACTTCTGGAGCGGGTACTGGGAATCGAACCCAGGCCGAAAGATTGGAAATCTCTCGTTCTACCATTAAACTATACCCGCGATTATAAATACTATTTTACTAAAACTAGATTACATTCGCAAAAAAAATTGTGGTCGGGGTGGCGAGATTCGAACTCACGACCTCTCGCTCCCAAAGCGAGCGCTCTACCAACTGAGCCACACCCCGTAATTTCGAAATTATACCATCAAAAAGGCCTGCCTGGTATCCCAGACAGGCTCGATGACTTATTGAGGCATATAGGTGTCATTCATGATGATATCACCACCTTCAAAGTGAGCATCTCCCCACAGATGGTATCGTGTATTTAAAATACGGACACGTGTACCATTCGGAAAGGGGTACTCCCACAGTGATGCAATTGGTACATGCACAACTTTAGGTTTTTCCAATGATCGGGCAATACCCGACACATAAGTCTCTCCATCAGCATGCGTGACATGTACATCAGTGCCATGCCCTTCGATTTCAACCACTAGGAACGTCTGGGAACCGTTGTAGTACACATACGAGAGCGTTCCAAGCAAGCATCCGCCAACTCTCCAAACTGAAGTGGCAGGTGAACCATCCATACTATCAATTTCAGGATAATGCTCACTGGCGCTAACTAAAGTTTTATCATCAGCCTGGTAAACTGATGGCTTCTGGCCAAGCAAGCATCCCAGGCCTGAAATTTGACTAGTGTTGTTTGTATCACTGGACGTATCATTAAATAGTCCAAAGACGACAATCAAGGTAATAAAAAGTGGGAATAAGAGGAGTATTCCTACGAGTCTCTTAGACATCAATTTCTGCTCCTTATCTATACCAGTCCTGAAGTATACCAAAGATTAGACCTATAATCAAATTATTGTGTGCCGAAGGCGGGGATCGAACCCACACGGGATTGCTCCCACACGCTCTTAAGGCGTGCGTGTCTACCATTCCACCACTCCGGCATATCACTATTTTACTACAATTAGTGAGGAATCTTTAACCGAATCGCATTTTATCATACAATGAAAATGTGAAAGACTCTCAAGGGCACTACTCGAGCACATCAATCGAAAATATTTTTGATGAGCTTTCTACTTCAAATCAAGGGCTCACAACAACTGATGCACAGGAACGAATAAAAAAGTATGGTGAGAATGTAATAGCAGGTACCACTGTTGCGTGGTGGCAAATCATGCTTCGGCAATTTAAGTCACCATTTATATATCTGCTGTTTGCTGCTGCTGGACTCGCAGTATTCTTAGGCGAGGGGACTGATGCCATATTTATTTTGTTGTTTATTGTAATTAATGCAGCACTTGGCTTCTACCAAGAATATCGCAGTGAACAAACGGCACAGCTTCTTAAAAAGTTTGTTGAGTCGTCAGTACTTGTTATTCGAGATGGAGAGGAAAAAACGGTTCAGTCGAAACACGTAGTTCCTGGGGATATTATATGTATTGCGCCAGGTGAGATCGCTGCAGCTGATATTCGCTTAATTGAAACTCAAGCATTAGTTGTCGACGAATCAGCGTTAACAGGGGAAAGTGAATCGGTTCATAAAGGTACCACCCTCGAGTCAAATATGTTGTGGGGGTCAACAACGATAACCTCTGGCAGTGGACGAGGTGTTGTTGTCGCCACAGGAAGTAATAAAGTACTGGGCACGATAGCCAAACTTACGATAGAAGCAAATCGCGTAAGCTCTTTTGAAAAAGGAATTAGCGGATTTAGTAAGTTCATTTTACGCATCGTCATAGTAACCCTCGTTTTGATGGTGCTATCAAACATACTGATTAAAAAGGGAGCAGTAGACCTTCCAGAGCTCGTTCTCTTTGCCGTAGCTCTGGCAGTAAGTGTTATCCCAGAAGCGCTCCCTGTCGTTACTACGTTTTCATTATCTCAAGGTGCACGGCGACTTACTCAGAAAAAAGTGGTCGTGAAACGTCTCTCAGCAATCGAAGACCTTGGGAGTATTTCAGTCCTCTGTACTGACAAAACCGGAACAATTACTCAAAACAATATGCAGCTGACATCCGCACTTGCCTATAAAGGTGCTGATGTTCACCTTTGGGCTGCTCTTGGCTCAGATATGGTTAAGCAAACAAATCAGCCACTGAACTCATTTGACCATGCACTTCAATCTCGTCTCTCACCATCAATACTGGATGAGGTTTCGCACACAGAGTACCTTGATGAAACTCCGTTTGATCCAATACACAGAACCTCAGCATTGGCAGTTTCTTTCAAAAAGAAAAAGTATTTGATCATGAAAGGTGCACCGGAGAATGTGCTCATCAAATGCACGCAATTGCAGAAAAAATCAGAGATAGAAGCGTGGATTGTAAAGCAAGGGGAAAGTGGTCACCGAGTTATCGCTGTTTCATATCGAGAATTAACGAGTAATTTGAAAATCGAGAATGCAGAACATGAAATGACATTAGCTGGTCTGTTGTCGTTTAAAGATCCGCTTAAGGAAACAACGATTGAAGCGGTGCAAAAAGCTCGTGCAATGGGAGTGCAAATTAAGATTTTAACAGGGGACAGGCCAGAAGTTGCCGGTGCGGTTGGAGTAGCAATTGGTTTAGCCGACTCAATCACTGACGTATTAACAGGAGACCAATTTGAAGCAATGAGCGAACCGGAGCGTATCCACGCTGTGGAGAAGTACCATATCTTTGCGCGCACTACACCTATTCAAAAATATGAAATTGTAACTACGCTTCAGAAAAACAATGAGGTTGGATTTTTAGGTGAAGGAATTAATGACGCACCAGCGTTAAAAATTGCAAATGTGGGAATTGTAGTACAGTCAGCGTCAGATATTTCAAAGGAAGCCGCAGACATTATACTTTTAAATAAAAGCTTGCTTACGATAATTGAAGGTATTGAGGAAGGTCGCAAAGTTTTTTCAAATACCGTTAAATACATTAAAGCCACATTAACGAGTAACTTTGGAAATTTCTACGCCGTAGCAATTTCGAGTCTCTTTATTCCATTTTTGCCAATGCTTCCCGTACAGATACTACTCGTGAACCTCCTGTCTGACTTTCCAATGATTGCAATCGCAACAGATAATGTTGACCCAGAAGAGCTGATGAGTCCGAAAAGCTACCAAGTTCGTGAGGTGGCAATTGATGCAACGTTTCTTGGAATCGTGAGTACTGTTTTCGACTTCATGACGTTCGCCATCTTTTTCCGGCTCGGAGAATCAATTCTTCAAACAAATTGGTTTATGGTTAGTATCTTGACCGAACTATTTCTTATATTTAGTATCCGTACAAAGAAGGTCTTTTTTAAGTCTGTTAAAGTGTCGCGTGCGATTATCATATTAACAATCATTGCAATCCCCACCACGATTATTTTACCAATGACTCAGCTAGGGCACGATACGTTTAAATTTATAACCCCTCGACCGTCAGATATCGCCACAATCATTGCACTTGTTTCCTGTTACTTTATTGCAACTGAGACGGCCAAACTTTTGTTATATAAAGTCGCACATCGGCAAGCAACCGCTTGATTTTGATTTAATCTCCCATAGTTGATATACTCCTCGAGTACGTTTCCGTACATTGAAATTCTAACCATTTAGGAGAACACGCATGAAGCGAAAGCTTGTCTTTCTGTTCGCACTACTCGTACAGGTATTGATTTTCTCAGGAGTGTATTCCTTTGATTCAATTGCATACAATCAAGTTCATCAAGGAATCACTGAGGAAGCCCTCTCATTTTTGAACAATGATATCCTTGACGAAATCGTTGATGGAAATGATTTTAGCTTTGACTTTAACGCTCGTAATAGCTCAGAAGTCCATTTTGATAGCTGCAATTTTAACGGTGCTGCGCAGTATATTCGTGGTAAATACACAAGTATCCTTTCGCATTTCTCGGTAACTGGCAGTCGGGTCCTCGAAGAGTTTGGTAACCTGTTGCACCCTGCGCAAGACTTTTATGCGCACAGTAATTGGGTTGATATGGGCCGAACCGATGAATTGTTTGAAACGGGACTGGATCAATGGCCGCTTCTACAGCCATTTACGATGCATAAGGGAGTAATGATTATTCAGAACTCCCCAGCAATCAGCAAATATACGCTTCGGCTCGAAGGTAAGTCTGCAATTGTAGAGAATAAAGAAACCTCGATCTCATACCCTGGCTTAATTAGTGGTGTGGTAGATACCTATGCAGGATGCCCGCCAGAGGTCATTATGATGCGGATCCCAGTGATCCTGATTCAGCGTTTACGCTGCTCGATGGACATCCTGACGGTGGAGAAGCGGGTAATGGATCAGGACTGAATAAAGATTCAGGCAGACGCTCAGGCTATGGTTTTGCACGCGCTCTTGCAGTGAAGCAAACCAAACATGAGTTTTGCCGACTGCTCAACCTCCTGTCAAAACAAACCGATGGCGCAGAGCTTGTGGCTGATGTTTTGGCAAACTGGGTCAAATCTGACTTCGTTGATGGAGTGACTAATGACTGCTTGAGTACGGTCTCAATTGAGGTACTCTCTGACGTAACTGAACTTCTGGACTTAGAAACCGGCGGCGGCGTTGAAGATGTAGAAGTTGGACAGCTCGATTTGATTTTTGTGATTGATACGACCTCCAGTATGGAAGACGATATTGATCAGGCAAAAGCACGGGCACAGGAGATCATCAGTCAGGTGTCTGAAAGTGGCCTTGATTGGCGTATCGCAATCGTCACGTTTCGTGACTACCCCGATGGGGAGCACGGCGCTCTGACTGATTACCAATCACGCGTAGAGGTTGATTTCACGACAAACACTGGTCGTATCTCCTCAGCAATTGAAAGTATTGTAGTGGAAGAGGGTGGAGACTGGCCTGAATCAGTGTATTCAGGACTTATGACCGCAATGGCGCTTGATTGGCGCAATGGGGTTCAAAAAATTGTAGTATTGATGGGCGATGCGCCGCCACATGATCCTGAACCGGGAACTGGGTTTACAGAAGAGGAAGTACTCACTACCGCATTTAATCTGGATCCGGTTAACTTGTACCCTATTCTTGTTGAGAATGATTCGTATGTACGTACTAGTTTCGCAGCACTCGCTGATGGAAGCTCTGGCCGTATTTTTACGACAACTAGTGCTGAAGAGTTAGTGCCGGTGCTCTTGGAAACACTCGCTACGGCGACGGGAGATACGCATCTGGCGATCGCTGGCTATGCGCGAATCTATACAACCGGTGGTGACACACTGAACTTGCGCGCAGGTACGAATACTCGTGAAGAGATTTATCAGCGTTTACCCTTGGGGACTGTTGTTGAAATCATTGGTGGACCATTCTTTGAGTATCCATATATATGGTGGCAAGTACGCGCACCTGATGGGACTGAAGGATATTCGGTAGAAGCTGCCGATGGTATTGCGACACTCGTGAATATTCCAAAAGTTGAACTTGAGGAAATGTTCCCAGGCGAATAATGGTTAGTTAGTTTAGATATAAGAGCCCTGAAGTAATTTTTACTTCGGGGCATTTTTTGTTTTTGTGGCATAATTATTTATGGCTCGTTTGTCTTACCAACAGCTTATCGATCGACATATAGAAATACTGAAAAAGCTGCAATATGATTCAGGGCTCTTTTCCGCTTCAAAACAAGATGTCTCCACGGGATATGACAAAAGCTGGCTTCGAGATAACTTCTATGAAACGCTCGCGTTTGAAATCATCGGCGATTGGGAAACGGTTGAGCGAACATACCACGCAATACTAAAAATATTTATTAAACACGAAGAGAAAATTGATTGGGCGATTGAGCATAAACCTGAGTCTTCATATCAGTATATTCATGCACGATTTCATCCTGAAACATTTGATGAATTTTGGGAAGAGTGGGGAAACAAGCAAAACGATGCAATCGGTTGTATACTCTTTCGAATTGGAGAGCTTGAAACCCATCACAAACGCTCAATACTCGTAGATGAAGCTGAAAAGAGAATAGTACAAAAGCTCATTAAGTACCTTGAAGTTATTGAATATTGGCATGACCGCGATAGTGGTATGTGGGAAGAAGATGAAGAAGTCCATGCAAGCTCGATTGGTGCCTGTGTCGCTGGTTTGAAAGCAGTATCAGCTGTTGCGAGCATCAATGTACCTGCAGAGCTCATATCCAAAGGTGAAGAAGCCTTAAGAACATTACTTCCGCGTGAGTCAGATCGGAAATTTGTAGATTTGTCACTGTTGTCACTGGTCTGGCCATACAGAGTTGTCACACCAGAAGAGGAGGCTCGAATTTTAGGTAATGTTGAATATCATCTGTTACGAAATCGAGGAATTATTCGATACAAGGGGGACCGATACTACAATAAAAACGTCGATGGGGTCAGTGAAGAAGCTGAATGGACATTTGGACTTGCGTGGCTTGCAATTATTTTCTTAAAGAAAGGTATGGCTGACAAAGCGCAGGAGGTGTTAAAAGATTTGATTGCAGTAGACACCCCTGAGGGAATTCCCGAGCTCTATTTTTCTAACTCTCCTGAATATAACGATAATACCCCTCTTGGGTGGAGCGAGTCACTGTTTATCGTTGCTTTATTTGAAATGAATGAACGTCTAGACAAAATTGGGTGACCACATAGGTCACCCAGACTACCTTACTGCCTCACGACCTTATGTACTTCGAATCCGATAAGGAATGTAGCAAACATTACCATAATGCAAATAATTGCAAATGGTAAGGTACTTACTGACGCAAAGAGTAGCATCGTTGCCATGTTACAGACAACACCTACTACGCCTCCCCACTTATACTTTTCATCAATGTTAAACCAGATGATGAAAATGGAGACAGCAGCCAATAATATACCAACTACAGAGATTAGAACTGACAATGATCCAGGCAAGATAGTTCTCCTTTTCTACTCGACATCCTGATTATACATACAGTTATGAAAAAGATTCAAGCAACTTTACGCTAATAAAAGTACATGAAACTCTATAATAACAGGTGGCCAAACGGCCACCCAGTGACTACTACAATACGACCTGTGATAATCGTATTGCCACTATAAACAGAACGATATATGTGAATAGATGCAATCCAGGCCCTGGTACAGAGTGTGAAATAACTATTAGCCATAGCCCTCCCATACTACCAATTATTTCAATGATCTGAGCCCATATATATATTTTGCTTAATTCAGAAACCCATACAATTGCAGAAACAATCAGCATGAGACTTCCGATTAATTCAAGCGGAGAGGAAAATAACATCGATACTTCTTCCACCTTAAGCTCCTTTGCTATTTATCGTATGCTATTATACTCCCATAACAAAAATTGCTCAAGAAACGTTACTTTTTAGCAGCTTCAATAAAGCCAACAAAGATCGGGTGGGGAGTGAGCGGACGTGAAATGTACTCAGGGTGAAACTGTGTCCCTACAAAAAATGGATGATTCGGTATTTCAATTGCTTCAACAAGTGCTCCGTCAGGGGAGGTACCCGAAATTACAAAACCTTGTGACTCGTAGCGTTCACGATATTCACTATTAAATTCATATCGATGTCTATGTCGCTCAAATATGAGGTTTTTCATATTAGCGGGTGCTTTGACTCTTGGATTAGGCTGATACCATGGAGCATTTTTATAGTCACCGTGTTTCTCATACAGTGAAGCAAGGAGTGTTCCTTCTTTCACTTCACACGGCCAAGCACCAAGTCGGATAGTTCCCCCATATTGGCGCTTTTCTAAGTATTCCTGCTGGTGTGGCATGACATGAATCACTGGATCAGGAGTCGTTTTATCGGCTTCTGTGCTATTTGCCTTTTTTAGCTTAAGTACATTTCGTGCAAATTCAATCGATGCCATCTGCATTCCAAAACAGAGTCCTAAGTAGGGTATTTTTTTCTCACGAGCGTAGCGTATACTTTCAATTTTTCCTTCAGTGCCACGACTTCCCCAACCTTGTGGCACGACAATTCCGTGGTGTCCATGAAGTACTCGTACTCCGTCTTTCTCAATTTTTTCACTGTCAATCCAGCTGAACTCGAGGTTAACTCCAACTTTCCATGATGCATGCTTGAGGGCCTCAATCACTGAAACATATGAATCAAGAAGGGCATAGTCTCCAACTGCAAAATATTTTCCAACCAATGCGATTTTGAGTGTCTTCGGCCACTTTTTTGTGGCTCTTGTTGTCAAATCTCTCCAGCCGCTCATCTGCTTGTGTTTTGAGCTTTTTATACCCAGGAGCTTAATACAGGTTGTAGCCAAATGGTGGTTCTGCGCATGGAAAATTAAGGGAACCTTATAAATAGTATCGACGTTCGGGTTCATGAATATATGTGAAGGATTAATATTACAAAACAATGCCAAGCGCTCAAGTCTCTTTTTATCAATCGTCACCTCACTTCGCGCAATCATAATATCAGGCTGAATTCCCATACCATTGAGTATTTTGACGCTCGTTTGTGCAGGTTTACTTTTCAGCTCACCAAGGTGTGCCATGTAGGGGAGGTATGTTACATGAACATGGATGAGATCTTTTGGATGAGTGAGGCGCAAAATTCGCGTAGCTTCATAAAAAATTCCATTTTGATATTCACCAACCGTACCACCAAGCTCAACGATAACAATATCTGCTTTGTGCTTCTCACCGGCAAGTCGTATTCGACGAATAATTTCATCAGTGACATGTGGGATTGCTTCCACATCCTCTCCCTCATATTCAAAAGCACGCTCACGCTTAATCACTTCCCAATAAATTTGGCCGGTGGTTATATAGTTTTCTCGAAAGAGGTTCTCGTGAATAAAGCGCTCATAATGGCCAAGATCTTCATCAGTTTCAATTCCATCATGAGTAACAAACACTTCACCATGCTCCTGGGGTCGGATTGTACCCGCATCAACATTTAGGTACATATCAATTTTAACGAGAGTGACTATGAAGCCTCGTGACTTAAGGAGAAAAGCCAGGGATGCTGAAGTGACGCCTTTGCCAAGACCGCTAATAACTCCACCTGATACAACAATAAATTTCACAATAAAACAAAAATAATAATTCCCCTGACAGAATAACACCCGGAGGCGCAATTCTGTCAAGGGCTTCGCTTATGCACCTACTAAAGTGCCCGTAAATACCCCTATTAACTCTCGCGTGCAATCCTCTGTATTTACCTCTAATGCTTGATCTAATATCTCATGTCGAAGCTCCTCGATCGTAATTGCTCCATTCATTTTAAATGGGCGTGCAGTTAATCGAAGCTCCTTTTTACCGTAATTTCGCGCATATACTTCACGGTAAAGCGCAGTTAACGGTGCTTGTCTCATGTGGGGAAGTACACTGTCATCAATGTGGCTAAATTGCCATACCATCCCGCGCGTAAGCCGACACAAGTTGCCTGACTGATCATATATAAGCATTGGGTTTTCCTTTTAAGAGCGAACGATAGCTACAGCATACGAAGCAAAAATTGCGGTTTCAATAATATCTTTCTGAAGTAATCAGAGGGTATACTGGAAGTCTCCCTAAAAAACGTACGGTGTGCGCCCAGAGGGAATCGAACCCCCATCCTCGGTTCCGAAGACCGGTACTCTATCCGTTGAGCTATGGGCGCATTTACATTTGTATTTTACCACAAAAAACAAAAAAGGCTCCCTTAGGGGAGCCACACGAGGACTTCAACTGCATGTCCACCGGTTACACAAATATTAGCACTCCCACTTGTGTAGATAGGCAGCGAAACATGCACCTCATCTGCAACGTTTGATGCAGCAACTACAAATACACCTTCAGCCTGGCTCGGCAACCTGAAAGACTGACATTGATTAACTACCCATCGAGTTGGCATTCGCTCCGGGATATACTGCTTTCCTTCAACAAAGATATCAGTAATCTCACCGGGACTTGCGGAAGAAACCGTACCAAGCTCTATCAATTCAGCTTCGGGATACTTAATTTCACCTGTTTCAAGCGCAATCTTTATTGCCTCTACCTTTGCCTCATACTCATCATTCCATGAAAATACCCATGCAAGAAACAAAAATGATGAGAGTAATATAACTCCAACCATTAGAATTGCTTGAATAGATTCTTTATTCTTCTCCCAAAAAGTCAGAGGCTTTCCTTTCACCTTTTCCTCATCAACATCCCAATCTTCATCAAAATCCAAATTATCACTAACCTCAGCTGTTTCTAACTCAAACAAGCTTTCTGGTGGTTCATACGACTCTAATTCAGTATGGTCGACCATCTACCTTCTCCTTAACTATGATGGTGGATGATTGTAACCTAGATATAGGATTTAGGCAATAAAAAAGGCTCCCATATGGGAGCCAATGGCAAGTACTATGTGTCAGGTGCGTTTTCACCAGGTAGGACACGACTGATAGGTTCCTTGCGTGCCCACATGGCAATTGCTACAGAACGTGCTGCCAATGTGCAGACCCGTGTGGTACCCGTCGAGAGTGCAGGTATTAGAATAAAAACCTTATTTGGCTCAACCTCGGCTGCTGCTGATAGCCCAGTTGCATCACTCGGAAGCTTAAATGTAATACACTCATTCTCCGCCGGGTCTAAAAAAAATTTCCGCGGAGTATATGTTAATTGGCGATGATCGATGTATGGCGAATTAAAATTTGGAACATTCTCGACATCATCCCAATTTAATGGTGAACCTCCAGTACCGAGATTGATAATGGGAGCCTCAGTCAGTATTGCAAATTCACCGTTTGCAAACTCTTGATCGAAACTAGTAACAAACGCTTGATATTCGGAGTTGCCGGTAATGCGGTCCCCAGCAAAAATACTTGCTCCGATGAAAAGAGCAAACAATACGAGTCGCTTGATTATTTTTCTCAAACGAGCTGTACGGTTCCATAACGGCGCAAGAGGAACCCTTTTGGGTTTCTCTATCTCAATTTCATCAACAAGCTCACCATCTGAATTGAATCTTGTCACTTTGAATCCTTTCCATTTTGTCTTGTAAAGAACGATTTAGTAATGTGCAGCTTCACCCATAGACGCTCCCAAATTATGGTGCTTAAGTCCTCAGGGATCCATCGTTCGCAGCCAAAGTCATTCGTATCCTCGATAAGACGGAATTGGTCTATCATGGATTCAAACGTTTCAAATTTCCCTACATAGATTACCATTGGAATGTGAGCGACCGGATGATCTTCGTAGTCAATATAGTGGCAAGTGCCCCATATGTGTCTATTTTTCAATGTATCCCATTGTGTCTTCAGCTCTTTGTCGCGGTATAAAGCATGATAGCCTTCGAAAGCCATCTCACTTTTCGGTGCGAAGAGCCAAACCAGTAACCGCCAAATACGAGCTAACATATAGCCTCCTTCTAGATTACAGTATCGTATTATATAGGATTAAATAGTGAATAACAAAAAGGGAAGCCTTAGCTTCCCTTTTTTATAACTTTGAACTCTATCCAACGACGTTTATAAAACTTGTATACCCCAAAGCGTATTTGCCGCTCAAAGCTCTGGATAAACCCGAGAACGTTAATACGAATGTGCCGTGGGTTAAATTCAACATACATAAACCCTTCCATTGGTCGTTTGCGTACTCCTGACGTATCATATGTTTCGTACACTGCATATATCGTGTCTTCAATACAATACATCTTAGATATATGCTCGATTTGCTGAGGGCTTAAGAAAAAATTATTCACCCTCACAAGTTGTCCGTCGCGTAAATAGTAGTCTTTACTTGAAATAAGCCGTCGTATTGGTAGCATTTCAATAAATCCTTTATTTCACAACTGCATTGTACTCAAACTCGATTTCATTGTAAAATTACAGGTTATGATAACTCCCGCTGACCAAATTAAGCATATTGAAGAAGAAATCCGAAAGACGCCGTATCACAAAGGTACTGAGCGCCATATCGGAATGCTTCGTGCACGTATTGCCATACTCAAAGATAAACAAATTGAGGCTTCAGCCAGAGGTAGCGGAGGCGGGGGAGGGTATGCAGTTAAAAAGCAGGGGGATGCAACAATAGTACTGGTTGGTCCACCATCAGCGGGTAAGTCCACCCTCATCAATGCGCTCACCAACGCCGAAAGTAAAGTTGCTCCATACGCATTTACCACCGTAAGTGTCATTCCTGGGATGATGAAATATCGAAATGCATACTTCCAAATTCTTGATGTACCAGGTCTTATCGAAGGAGCAGAGGAAGGTAAGGGACGTGGTCGAGAAGTGATTTCTGTAGTTCGAGGAGCTGATTTATTAGTACTCATGAGTGATCCATTTCGAATTAGCGCCATGACTCGAAATTATGAGGCACTTGAGCGGAACGGAATTCGAATTAATAAAACTCCACCGGACATTAAAGTTGAGAAACGAATTAGTGGAGGGATTATTATTCATTCAAATATTAAACAAGACCTTGATCGAGAGACGGTTAAAGATGTTATCTCCCAGTTAGGAGTGAAAAATGCTGAGGTGTACCTTAAAGAAAAAGTGAGTATTGAAACCTTAATTGACGCTTTTTCAACTAACCGAGTGTATATTCCTTCAATTTATGTCATTAATAAAGCTGACCTTGGTATACCAAAAGATTTGCCAGAGCAAATTGCAAAGAAATTCACCGCAATCAGTGCACAGAACAAGCAAGACCTTGGTCGCTTGCAAGAAGATATTTGGGAAGCACTGGGGTTTGCAACAATTTACTTAATTAAACCAGAAGAGGAGCCAGGAGAAAAAAACCCAATGGTTGTTAAAAATGACATGACTCTTGCAGAAGTTGCACAACAAATTGGGACTGACTTTGCAAGTCTCAAGACCAAGGCAAAAATTTGGGGAAATGGCTCAAAATTTCCAGCACAAGAAGTTTCTCTTGCAGCTCAAGTTAAAGATGGAATGATGGCGAGGTTTCTCTAAACGACTAAAATGTGTTGGGCAGGTCTAGTCGCTTCTTGATAGAGAATTAAGCGTTAGGATTTTTTGGACTTTTTGTATTCATCCTCTGTTCTAATTCGCCCATCGTACCACTATTAACTGCTTCATCAATTTTACGAAGCGTCGCTTCATCATCCGCGCGCGACGCTACATCTTTAAAACGATCTTTAAGATTAAGTATCGGTCGTTGGTTTTCTTCTACTGGACTTAATGGACTCAGCGGACTTTTATATTCAGTTGCTTCTTTTGATGTATATTCTTCTGACATATGTATCACCTCCGATCAAAACTCAGTTTACTACGTCATTTATCACAATACTACTCTGTTATAATCATAATACTTGCCGAAGTGGCGAAACTGGCAGACGCGCACGCTTCAGGGGCGTGTTCTCTCACGAGAGTGCAGGTTCAATTCCTGTCTTCGGCACAAAAAAGTTAAGTGGTGATTTCCTCTTGTTCAAACTTAGGAAAGAGAAGTGATGGTGGGTTCAATACAATTGAGGATTTAATTGAAACAAGATGTTCCTTAAGTACTTCAACACTCCAGAACTGATTTTCTCCAAGTTCAACCATTTCGAAATAATGATGAGCTGCATTTGGGGTAATAGGTTCAAGTAACGCGGCAAGTGCATACGTCAGGATAACTAGATCAGCCCCACTGGCAATAAATCGTCCTGTATCATTCTTTTTTAACTCCCATGGCTTTTTTTGATTGAAGTATTCATTTGCAAAACGAGAAAGCTCTTGCACCTCAGACAGGTAATCTTTGAATCGGGATTCAACAATCGCAATCTTTGAAGCAACCAAGGTGTCTGTAATCTTTGTAATAACAATATCCGAAATTTCTGAGGTTGAAATATCACACCCTGAATAAATATGGAGAGTTCGGTGAATATAGTTGCCTATGTGCCCAACTAAAATATCATTGTTTTTGTTTAAGAAATCTCCCCAGGTAAAGTTTGCATCTGAGTTTTCAGGCATAACGGTCGTCAGTGCAAATCGAAGTGCGTCAGCGCTGAACTTATCAATAAACTCAGAGGTATCGATAATAATTCCACGACTCTTTGAAAACTTCTTTCCTTCGAGGTTTAGGTACTGATTAATTGCCGGTCTATCAGGAAGCTTTAAGTTATTATCAAAAGTCATGAGCTGGCCAGGCCAAAAAATAGTGTGAAACACGAGGTTATCCTTACCCATGAAATAGTAGTGGGTGGTGTCTTTCTCATACCAAAATGGCTTCCAATCAGAACCAGTTTTTTCTGCCCATTCAAGAGAAGCAGAATAGTATCCAATCACGGCATCAAACCACACATAGATGCGCTTATTTTCACTATTGGTAAGCTTTGCTGCAATCTCTTCGGGAATTTCAACACCCCAGTCAAGGTCACGGGTCACTGCACGCGCTCGAAGCCCTTCAGTGAGCCACTGCATGGCCTCTGCTTTCACCCAATCTCTCCAACCGGTTTGTGCATTCACATATTCTTCAATTGGTTTTTGAAGCTCATTCCACTTAATAAACACGTGCTCAGTTTCCTTCAGCTCGACAGGTTTACTGTCAATTTTAGATATCGGATTTTCAAGGTCTTGATTCAGTAGCCGTCCACAATTATCACACTGGTCACTTCGTGCCCCTTCAAACTTGCAGTGGGGACAACGACCTTCTACATATCGGTCGGGGAGGAAGCGATCCAAACTTTCCGAATAGTATTGCTTCTCAGTTTTTATTTCTAAAAGGTTCTTCTTCCAAAACGCGAGGAGAAAGTTTTGGGTAATTTTGCGGTGATTATCAGTATTGGTTTTGGTGTATAAGTCAAAGGAGAGGTTCAAATTTTCAAAAAGTCGCACGTTTTTGGGATGATATTCATCTACAACTTGCTCTGGAGTTAAACCCTTTTTGTCAGCTTCAACCGTAATCGGTGTTCCAAAGCAGTCAGATCCTGAAACCATTAACACCTCGTGCCCTGATAATCGGTAGAAGCGTGCAGTGATGTCGGCTGGGAGAAGGTACCCTGCTACATGCCCGATATGTAAGTCTCCGTTGACGTATGGCCAGGCCACTCCAATAAATATCTTTTGTTTCTTCATATAGGGCATTTTAAACGAGATTTACCTCTAACTCAAATTAGAACGTTATGGTTAGACAAGTTTGATGTAAAACAATAAAATATAACTATGCGATGGACGCGAAATTTAGCTTACGTTGTCGGATTAATTACTTCAGATGGAAGTTTATCAAAGGATAGTAGACATATTGATTTTACCTCAAAAGATAAAGATCAAATCGATACTTTCATACGGTTACTTAAATTAACAAATAAAATTGGTGAAAAAAGAATCTCAGCATCAAAAAGTACGTGTTACCGAGTTCAATTTGGACATAAACATCTATATGCATTTTTACTCAAAATTGGACTCACCCCCAATAAATCAAAAACGCTAGGTAAACTAAATATCCCAGATCGCTATTTCGCTGAGTTTCTGCGCGGATACTTTGATGGAGATGGCTGTACGTATTCGTATTTTGACCCACGTTGGAAGAATAGTTATATGCTTTACACATCATTTGTTTCTGGCAGTATTAATTATTTGAACTGGCTTAATTCAAAAATATCTAGTATGTACAAGTTTGAGGGGCGAATTACTGCTCTTAAAAAGGGTGGTTTCCAATTGCGATATGCTCGTAATAGTTCCTATTATCTGCTTAAGAAAATCTATAACAGACCTGACATTCCATGCTTACAGAGAAAGCGCTCGAAAATTGACCAATCTTTAGGTATAATAGACTCACTAGCCGGGGTGTCGAAATTGGTATACGAGCACGCTTGAGGTGCGTGTGGAGCAATCCATGCAGGTTCAAGTCCTGTCCCCGGCACATTGAGTTCAAATTTGTAAGAATCATATTATTCAACATTTTGTTTGAGGTTACTTAAGTTCAAGTCTCATAATCGGTTATCAATGTTATGTAATCTTGTGTTTTTTTGTGGTTTGAAATTACTAAGCAAAAATAGAGTTGGCTCCAGAATGACTTTTTAATAGCTCCAACTGTCCTGCTAGAAGCATTGCTTCAGGATTAATATAATTAAAATATTCAAGGATAGGTTCAAGCCTAGTCCCGTATTCGGCACAAGAGGAGACTATTGTTTAATCAGTCTAAGTTTTGCGTTAAAAGTATTGCCTTTGTTTTTGCACTGCTATGTTCAGAGGAAAGAGAAGCTCTGAGTTTAAAACTCTCTCCGGTGAGTTTACTTTCCCAACCTTCAATTCCTAAAGAATGTGGATGGGCGTGGATATCCGCGCCTGCTTTATTTGTATCGACCAATGTGATTATTTTAGGAGGAGTATCTTTAATTAAAGATTGTAAGACATCAGCATCAAAATAATTTATTACTTTATGCCCTCCCAATACAAATTCGGATGAAGGGAAATTAATGCGCTCCCTATTGATGTCTGCAGCTAAAAAGGTGACACTGACTCCATATTGGAATAATTTAGCACTTAATGCTTTTTCCATGCCTGAGTTTGTTTTCGGAACCATTTGTTGTATTCTACTCAAAAAATGACCAGTACGCTGAGAACTATCACTTTTTCCCTTGCCTTCTTCTAATGTAGATAAAATCTGTTGAAGTGCGAGTCTCCGTATATCATGTGCTTCTTTAAGCTCTGGCTTATAAGCAGTATCTACAAGAGTTAAGTGTACTGGTACATCATCACCTTTAGCGCGTAAGAAAGTTCGACAGATTACTGCACCTGCACCAGCTCCTAGTTCGACTAACTCATTGGGTAATAGTCCTTCTTGCTCTAGTTGCCTCATTTCGTTTTCCACTTGTGATAACAACGCTTTGTCAGGATAAAATTCTTTAATTTCTACGTTCATGCGTGCCCATTCAGCGGACACACCTGGTAATGAAGAGTGATTTTCAAATCCTTCGCTATCCATAAACTCATTATACTTCATCTGTTAACTATTAAATCCCCTCCAATACTTCCTTTAATTTGGTAAAATGAGCAAGGAGCCGAAGAAAAGGTTCAAAATAAGAGTCGTCCACCGCACTGAAAAAAACATGGAGTTAACTACGCTCCATGTTGCTACTCTTCTCCTTCCTCAAATTCTTCATTTTTATTAATCAATAAATTCGAATAAGAACTGATATAATAACCCTCATCATTAACAGAAAGGACGATCATGTTTTACAGATTAATGAGCAAAATGGGAAGGGTTCTTGGTAAAGTTGCAAACATCTACATGAAGTTTCTCGCAAAATCGGGCGAGGCGATTGTGAACGGATACATGCAAACAAGAAAGATCGATTTGAATAAAGAAGGGCATGATAAGTAAGATCTTGTGGCTTTGATTATGAAGACAATATTTTACATACAAAAAATACCCCGGCTTACATGCCGGGGCTTTTTATATGGTTTGTACGAACAAACTGCTTACTATATGTGTACAGCTCTCCAATTGCGACTGGGATAGTCGCAAGTGCGTATACATATCCAACTACAGAGACTGATACGCTTAACTTAATAAATACTACGAGGTCGACATAGTTTATTAACCGAAAGATTACGAGATTTTGATAAAATTCTCTCGCAATTGCGATAATACTTTGACTGGGCACTCTTGAATAGAATTCACCTGCAAAAAGCAGATACCCAACCGGCCACATTACAACGTAAAAGAGCAATGCAATTCCCTGCTTGGGTTGTATCAAATACAAATAAGACATAAAAGTCCCGGTTGTAACGATAACCCAGTACCCGAAGAAACGAGCGACTTCCAGTTGATAGCTCAAGAACACTCCATCTGGTAGATGTGCCTGATAGCTGCGCAGTGTTAGAAAGGCAGGTATCAGTGACAGCAGTGCAGAAGCTATACCCACTAATACGAATCTATAACGACGCTTTTTAAGGTACCCACTCATGACAACTCCTTATTACACTTGCGCCAATTATATCTAAGCATCTACAGGATGACAAATTTACACAAAAAGACTTTATACATACTTAAAATTTAGCTCTTGCGTCATCACGTACTCTTTCGCCACAATGAGAAAGTGAAAATTTCGAATCTTCAGAAACCTGCGTTCAGGAAAGTTCCACTACGAACGGTGGTTATTGCTGCAATTCTTGGGGGAATTGCCATTGGAGGAATGTACTATGGCTTTTTGTTAAATAACAAGCTTTCAATCTCCCATAGGCTCGCTGTTAATTTGGAGGCAAAAAATGCACAACTGGTCGCTGAGATAGAGTCTCTTAAAAAACAAATTGATGAGCTTCAAAATGAAGATCCCCGCGCTAAAAACAAGGAGATTCTTGCCACAATCGCTCAAATGAAGGATACATATAAAAAAGCAGTATCGGTGTATGAGGATCTCGTAGACCTTCGTGAAATGTCCAAAAGCACTGCAAAGCTTGACCAACTGTATGCAATCTCCATTAGTATTCTCTCGCAGGAGAACTACGCCTCCGCATCAGCATCTCTCACTCAGCTCTCGAAAGATATCTCTACAGAGCGCTCAAAGGTAGTTGTTGCAACAGTTGTAGTTCCCGCAAATGCACCAGTCAGTAACACTCCGCCCAGCAGCGGATATAGCCGACAGACAGTGAACTCTGATGCCGGAAGTTTTGTGGTGAGTATTGTCTCTGCAGACTTAGGTAGCACGAAAGTGATTGTGGATACCGCAAGCGACAGTGACTGCGGAAACAATTGTCCAGTGCTTCCCCTTGCAACATATGTAAGCAGAAGTGGTGCATTCGCTGGAATTAACGGCTCGTATTTTTGCCCGGCAAGCTATCCAACATGTGCTGGCAAGACAAATACGTTTGATTTGCTCGTCATGAATAAGAATAAAACGTATTTTAATTCAGCAAATAATGTCTACAGCAACAATCCTGCAGTAATTTTTGGCAGTGGATATATGCGCTTTGTCTCAGCAGCATCGCAGTGGGGACGAGATACTGGAATTGATGGGATGCTTTCAAATTATCCACTATTAGTCGAAGGTGGAAACATTCGATTTGGCGGGGACGATGATCCAAAGAAGGGCAGCAAAGGAAACCGCAGCTTTGTGGGAAATAAAGGAAACACCGCGTACATTGGAATTGTACATAACGCAACCGTTGCGGAGACTGCTCGAGTATTGAAAGCAATGGGTCTTGAGAACGCACTAAACCTTGATAGTGGTGGGTCAACCGCTCTTTGGAGTGGAGGATATAAGCTTGGTCCTGGTCGTGACCTTCCAAATGTTATCCTGTTTGTTAGAAAGTGAGGCTTCTTTCGTGATATAATCACTCTATTCCGGACGCTTAGCTCAGTTGGTAGAGCACTTCATTTACACTGAAGGGGTCAGGGGTTCGAGTCCCTTAGCGTCCACCGATTTCCCAGTAACTTCAGAATACCTGTTAAAAGGAGACTTTACATGAAATGGTTATACACGTTGGTTTGCTGGTGCAGTTTTAAGACGATCCACCTGCAGTGTAAAACGACAGACGAAGGAAAGGAGTGCATTCATTGTGGATTTAAGAGATCTAAGTATGAAATGCAGGCTGATCTGCACGCCGGTGGCGGCTGGTAGACCAGTACCATAAATCTGATATACTCGATCAAGTGGTCCGAAAGTCCAGCATCCGAAATCACTCATTATTACGGGTAAAATGCTGACGAAAGGGGAACCTAAGCCCAAACTTAATGTTAAAGTCTAACCGGTGGTTAAGCGCTGAAACATAAGGCAGAACAGGTGGGCTAAGTGAGTAGCTTTTCCTGAGTACATCTGTGGTAGGATCACCAATCCCAGTCAATTGACTGGGATTTTTTTGTTCCTTACCTATTTACTCGTATAATCAAAGAGTGAAGATTATTAAAAAGGTAGCCCAAGTTTTAATCCCAATCTCAAGTAGTATTTGGATTGGGAGTATTGTAGTAGCCGCGATATCAATATTGATTGCCACAAACGGACTTCAGTCATCAATACAAACAACTTCGTTTGGAAATTCAAATATATTTATTATCTTTATTGGAAGTGCAGTGGTAGCTGGTACCGTGGCCTTTATTGTTCTTGCGCTCTTGTCCATTGGAATGCGGGTTGTTGAAAGTGACATGATCACAGCCCCAACACGTGTCTTTGGTATTCCTTTTTTCTTTTTAAAAGTCTTTATACTTT
>Ga0163150_10002169_pt1 | contig 31026 bp, 31 predicted proteins | sample OliLakLV19P2IB_FD_148628 | JGI IMG/M metagenome (GOLD analysis project Ga0163150, IMG submission 148628) | Freshwater microbial mat bacterial communities from Lake Vanda, McMurdo Dry Valleys, Antarctica - Oligotrophic Lake LV.19.P2.IB | ecosystem: Environmental > Aquatic > Freshwater > Lake >...
CTGCTGAAAGTGCTTCGGAAGGATGGGCCGGTGACCCCGGAGGAGATCTACGCGCTGCCGTGGTTGCTGCACCTGATCTCGGACGTACACCAGCCGTTGCACACAGTCTCGCGGTTCTACAGGAATGCGGGGGGAGCCACGGAGCAGGACAAGGGCGGCAACGGCTGCTATCTGGCCGAAGACCGGAACCTGCATTCGCTTTGGGACAACATTCTCGGTACCAATGCCGAGGAGGGCACGGTGGCACGCCTCGCCGCCAGTCTCCAGGACCACCTCGCCATGCCGAAGAAAGTGGACGTGAAGCCCGAGAACTGGATCCGCGAAGGCATCGACCTCTCGCAGAACGTGGTCTATTCCTTTCAGGGCAACTGCCGCGACCGGGAAAAGCCTCTGCGTCTTCCGGCCGACTACAAAGCAAAGGCCCGGGCGGCCGCCCTGCAGCACGGAGCGATGGGCGCCTACCGTCTCGCTGCGATTCTCAACGAGAAGTTCGATTAGTATCCGGCGGCGCGCCCGCCACGGCGACCGTCAGACCAGCCGACGCGCCAACCGTCTTCGGCGATTCCAACGGCATGCACATCGCCCTGCGAGCGAGGGCGTGTGTCGATGCGGTAACCCGCGGCTTTCAGCTTCTCAGCGACGTCGAGGATGATCCCGGCGGGTTCCAGATCGATCTTGTCGGGCTGGAACTGATGGTGGATCCGGGGGAACTCGACGGCATCGCGCAGGCTCATCTTGTAGTCGATCATGTTCACCAGCGTCTGCACGACAGTATTCGGAATCGTCTGGGAGCCCGGGGAGCCGAGCGCGAGAAACGTGCGTCCGTCGGGATACAGCACCACGGTGGGCGTCATCGACGAAACAGGGCGTTTGCCGGGCGCCATCACATTGCGCGATTTGAGACTTGTGCTGAAGCCGCCCATGATGTCATTCATCAGCACACCTGTGCCTTTGGGAATCACCTGCGAGCCGTAGAATCCGTTGAGCGTGTAGGTGTTCGAGACGATGTTGCCCGACTCATCGACGACGCTGAAGTGCGTGGTGTCATCGGACTCGACGCCATTGGACGCCTGCGCCGCTCCGGCCAGTGACGCACTCGGAGTGGCCTTGTCGGTCTTGATGTCGGCCGCGAGTTGTTTCGAGTGTTCCTTAGAAATGAGGCGGCTCACCGGAACCTCGAAGAATGCCGGGTCAGCGGAGAACTCCGCGCGATCCCGAAACGCCCGGCGCATGGCCTCCACCAGCAGGTGCCGGGAGCGGAACGAACCCTCCTCGCCCAGCGGCATCGGGAACTGCTCCAGTATGTTGAGCATCGAGATGAGGGTGAACCCGCCCGAAGACGACGGCGGAATGGTCAAAATTTTGTAGCCACGGTACGTGCCCTGCAGCGGATCGAGCTCCTTTGCGGCGTACTTTTTCAGATCCTCGATTCGAATTGTCCCGTTGTGCGCCCGCATGTCGGCATCGATCATCCGGGCTGTTTCTCCCTCATAGAATTCGCGCCAGCCTTTGGTCTGGATTCGCCGGATGGTTCTGGCCAGATCCGGCTGCTTCACTATTTCGCCTTGTTTCAGAGGCGTCTCTCCGCCATGGAGGAACACTCGCGCCGTGTCCGGGAACGTCTTCATCACCGGAACCTGCAGGGCCAGGATCAGTTCCATCCGCTGCGATGCCGGGAAGCCGTCTCGCGCGAGTTTCCAGGCAGGTTCCAGCACCGCTCGCCAGGGGAGCCGTCCGAACTTCGCATGCGCCATCGCCATTCCGGCCACGGTGCCTGGGACCGCCGACGCCTTATAGCCCACACGAATGTCCTCCGGATTCCTGTAGGCGTCGGGCGTGGCGAGAGCCGGCGCCATTTCCTTGTAGTCGAAAGCGCGGGTTCGGCCATCGGACATGCGCACCACCATGTACCCGCCGCCGCCGATGTTGCCCGCCTCCGGGTGCACCACTGCGAGCGCGAAGCCGACGGCCACCGCCGCATCGACGGCATTGCCTCCTCGCTGCAAAATCAGCAGGCCCGCCTGGGAAGCCAGTTCGTGCGCGCTGGCGATCATCGCTTTGCGTGCCCGTTCGGGCTGACTCACCATGGGCCGGGCGGCTTTCAGCAGGAGTCCGCTTTGAGAGACCTCCTGGCCGGGGAGCAGAAAACACGTGGCAATCACCACAAGCACGTAGCGCATATGAGCAGTGTACGCGACTGTAAGACCAGGATTAAGGTACGTAAAGACTTGAGCCTAAGCAAGTTCGACGTAACCTCCGTGCTACACTGATCGTCGAAATGGCGAGTGCTGAAAGGTCCGCGATGAAACGCTTTCTGCTTTGGGACTATGCGCGGGCCACATGGCAATATGACTTGATGGTGGTACTGATCCTCGCCTTTGTGTTCCTTACACCACGCGAACTGTTCCGCGATCAGCCGAAGCCATCGAACATTGTTCGAATGCCGGCTGAACATGGAGCAAAGGTTTTCTGGTTGGAACCGCAATTGCTGGACTCTGTGGCAGAGGGTGAGCGCGGCGCGAAAGTAGAGCGCGAACTCAAGTCCCGTTTCGGAGAGCGCGAAACGGTAGTCCGTGTAGAACCCCTGTTGGGGAGTGAGCGCGAAGTTCAGGGCTACATGGCTTACACCAAGCCCTGAGCCAGCGAGATTTCATGAGTTTTCGAATTTTCACAGCTTTAACGGCAGCGGCGGCGAGTGTGCTGTCTCTGGGCGCGGTCACTTCAGACGAGGTGCTGGCCAAAATGGACAGCGCTTCGCCGAAGTTCAGTTCCATGACGGCGAGCATCAACCGGGTCACCTACACCAGGGTCCTGGATGAGAAACAGGTAGAATCCGGTACGATTCGCCTCCGCAAGAGTGGGAAAGAACTACAGGTCTTCATGGAAATTATGAAGCCTGACCCGAAGCTGATGGCATTTCGGGGGCGGACCGCCGAAATTTACCTTCCCCGCCTCCACACCGTCCAGGTTTACGACCTGGGAAAGCAGGGTCAGCTGGTGGACCAGTTTCTGCTGGTTGGCTTCGGCGCGGCCGGGCGGGATCTGAGGGCCAACTACGACATTAAGTTGCTGGGCGAAGAGACCGTAGCCGGGCAAAAGGCCTTTAAACTGCAACTGACGCCACGCAACGTCAAGCTGAAAGAGAAACTACAGAACGTGGTGCTGTGGATTGACGATTCCGGCACCTATCCTGTGCAGCAACAGTTCCTGGAACCTTCGGGGGATTACTACCTTTTCACGTACTCCGACATTAAGCTGAATCCGGGACTGACGGAAGATTCTCTAAAACTCAAGGTGCCGAAAGGCACTAAGAGGGAAGTTCTTAACAAGTGACACGAACGGAGCCACTCACAACAGAGCGTGCAGAGACACGCGACGATCAGTCTGTAGCACCAAAGAAGCTCGGCGGACGGCTGCCTTTCCTTGACTGGACGCGCGGACTGGCAGCGATGATTATGCTGCAGGGCCACGTATTCCATTCCTTCGGACGCACGGATTTGCGCGACTCTGGACCATGGGTAATTTCGCAATTTATCGGCGGAATCACACCGGCGATATTCCTCTTCCTGATGGGCGTGACGCTGGCCTTCGGCATGGATGGGCGCGAACGTAAGGGTGCCAGGCCCGTGAGCCGGTGGCGCACGGCGCTGAAACGCGCCGGATATTTCTTCGCGATCGCCTTCGCGTTCCGGCTTCAGTTGTGGCTGTTCGCCTGGCCTCAGAGTCCCGCTGTGGATCTGCTGAAAGTCGACATCCTGAACTGCATGGGCGCCGCCGTACTGGCAATGTCTGTATTCGCGATGATTAGCACGGTGCAACGCATTCATGCGGGATTCATCGCTGGTGCCGCGATTGCCGCCGCCTCGCCTCTCATCTCTCTAATCGGGCCTTCGCTTCCCGAGACCGCTCAGCTTTATCTGGTCCCTGACGGCCGCTACTTCAGCTTCTTTCCATGGGCGGCGTTTGTGGCGTTTGGCCTCGGATGCGGGAGCATTCTGCGGCTGGTTACGCAGGACCAGATGCATCGCGTTATGCAGTGGTCGGCAATTGTCGGTTTCGGTCTAATAATTTCCGCGCAATACTTTTCCAATCTCCCGTATTCTCTTTATCCGGCAGTCGATTTCTGGTTGAACAGCCCTGGTCTGATTTTCATCAAGTTCGGTGTGATTCTGGTGGTTCTGTCGCTTGCTTTCCTGTGGACACACCACGGAGCGGGCAACGGCTGGAGCCCCCTTCGGCAGCTTGGAACCACGTCGCTGCTGGTGTACTGGGTGCATATTGAGCTGGTGTATGGCCGTTGGTTCGGCAGCTGGAAAGAAGCTCTCACCAACTCTCAATGCGTTGCCGTGTCAGTCGGACTAGTACTGCTGATGCTCGGCCTTTCCTGGCTGCGCCACAACTGGAACCTGCCTGAACTGCGACTCGGCAGCATCTGGCCGGCGTCTCCAGAGCCTCGACGTATCTCCGGAGATTAACTCCATGGAAACCTGACGCGCCTGACGCGTGTCAGCTATCGTGGAGGGGAACATGCGATTTCTGGTCGTCGAAGACGAGAAGCGGATTGCGGACTTTCTGCAACGTGGTCTCGAGAGTGCAGGTTACGCCATTGATGTGGCGGGCGATGGCACCGCGGCACTCGAGATGGTGCACGGCACCGATTACGACATGATCATTCTCGACATGATGCTGCCCGACATGGACGGGCTGCGCGTGCTCGAGAAGATCCGTAATCGTAAGACAAGCCCTCCCGTGCTGATTCTCAGCGCACGAGGCACAGTCAACGACCGCGTCAAGGGTCTTGAGACCGGCGCCGACGATTACCTGGTGAAGCCCTTTGCATTCGCGGAGCTACTGGCCCGTGTGCGCGTGCTGCTGCGGCGCGGGCAACCAACCCCGGAGCGGATGCAGCTCGGAGATCTGGTGGTCGATTCCGTGCGTCGCCGCGTTACCCGTAATGGTGAGGCCATTGACCTTGCGCCCAAGGAATTCAGCATCCTCGAATACATGATGCGAAATCACGGACGTCCGCTGAGCCGCACCATGATCGTCGAACACGTCTGGGACATGGACTACGACGGGCTGACCAACATTGTCGACGTCTACATCCGCCATCTTCGAAGCAAGATCGACGACCGCTGGCCCGTGAAGCTGATCCACACAGTTCGGGGCATCGGCTACAAGGTTGATATGCCGGACGAGGCGGTTGGCTCGAGACTGTAAAGCATGACACGCACCGTCAGGCGGATGCTCAGGCAGGTGACGGGCGGGCTCCGGTTTCGCCTGACACTGACGTACGTGCTGTTCTTCGCGATCCTCCTGACGTTTCTTGGGCTGGTTTTTCGGCAGACCATACGAACGCTGTACGACCAGCAATTCCGGACCATTCTGAACGAGGAATGGGCTGCGGTCCGGGGCTACCTGCGCATCGAGAAGCCGAAGAAAAAAGGGCAGCTACCGGACATCAACTGGTACTACGACCGCGGCGATCCGGAAGAATCGCTGATTGTCGACCGTCTGCGCCAGGTGTACCTGCTGGCCGATGCCACCGGCGCCACGCGCGAGGTCAGCCCCAAGTACGCGCAACTGCCACAGGAGACACCGGAAGAAATTCGCGCCTCCGTAAGAGCCCGCAGTCAGGCAGTCTGGCGGACGGTGAAGGACAACCACGGCACCGCGTACATGGTCCGAACGGGTGTCATGATCGCGGAAGACGACCTGCCGTACTACATCTCCATTGGACGTTCCACTGAAGAAGAGGCGCGCCTGCTTAATCAGTTCAGCTGGTATTACGGCTGGATTGCGCCGGTAATGATTCTGAGTGCCGCTGTGCTGGGGTGGTTCATGGCGGGACGCGCGCTGGTTCCCGTCGATGACCTGGCCGCGACAGCGGAACGCATCACCAGCTCCAACCTTACGGTCCAGATTCCCCTGCGTGGCGTGAATGACGAGCTCGACAAGCTGATTGAATCGTTCAATCGCATGACGGAGCGGCTGAATGAGTCGTTTGTACAAACCCGGCAGTTCTCCACCGACGTCTCGCATGAGCTGCGCACTCCGCTGACGGCGATTCGTGGCCAGCTGGAAGTGGCGTTGCTTGCCGCAAAGACTCCGGAGCAGTACCAGGAATCTATCCTCAACGCGCTGCTGGACGTGGAGAGGCTGTCCAAGACGATACGCGCGCTTCTGCTTTTGTCGCAGGCTGAATCGGGCCAGCTGGAGCTGCAGAAACACGCGGTTGATTTCGATGGTATTGTGGCCGATATCGTCGAGCAATTCCAGATTCCGGCCGAAGGTGCGCAGGTGACACTGAAGCTGGAACGCTGTGAACCGGTATGCATGGAGGGAGACCGGATTCAGCTGGAGCGGCTGGTCTCAAACCTGCTCTCGAACGCGGTGAAATACACAGGCGCGGGAGGCTCGGTGAGCGTGTCCGTGTATTCCGCCGGAGATCATGCCGAGTTTCTGGTCGCCGATACTGGCGTGGGAATATCGCCGGTTCATTTACCGTTTATTTTTGACCGTTTCTACCGGGTCCCCTCACCCCGGCGGGCTCGCGGCGACAGTTCACCAGAGCGAGGGCTCGGGCTGGGACTGAGTTTCGTGGCGTGGATCGTGCGTGCCCACGGCGGCACAATCGACGTACGGAGCACTCCTGGCGAGGGATCCACGTTTCATGTCCGGCTGCCTGTGGGGTCGCCGGAGATCCCAGCTGGTTAAAGTTTCGTAACGCGATCCCGTGTGCGGCGTCCCCATTTCAGGCGGGTAGCCGACTTATGCAAAACCAACTGGAAATTACTCGGGAGCTGCATTTCGATGATATTCGGAAGCTGGCAAATGTGGCCGGTCCGTGCATCACAGTGACGTTCACATTGCCTTTGGCAACCGGTTTGAACCGGACGGATCTGCAGGCACTTCGTCCGGCGATGCAGCAGGTGGAACAACAGCTGGAGGCTGGCTGGCCGGATCTGCCAAAACTACAGCGGCGTGAGCTGGTGGAATCACTGCAGGCCGTCAACGTGGAGGCGCCCGAGTGGCAGGATCGCTTCGGGGGAAGCCTCGTCGTACTGCGGTCTCCCGACGTGTTCCGGGCGTTCCATCTTCAAACGGAGACTGATTCCAACGTCGTGGTTGGGAGTTTCTTTCACGTATTCCCGATCCTGCATGCGCTCGATCAGGCAAATCAGGGGTTTTATCTGCTGGCATTGAGCCAGAAACACGTTCGGCTCCTGCTCTGCAACCGCAAAACTGCCACGCAGGTCGATTTTCCGGCGAATGTCGCGACAAATCTGGAGGATTTCCTGAACACGCGCCTGCCTGACGAATCCCCCCGGCACACCGCACAGCAGGAACCAGGAAGCACTGCCGGGAGCTTCACGTCCACTCACGACCGCGACAACAAGGACGAATTCCTGGGACATTTCTTCGGTAGCGTGAACAAGGCGGTGGTGGAACTGCTTCGCGGGCAGGACAAGCCGCTGGTCCTGTGCGGAGTCGATTATGAACTGAGCATGTATCGGGACATCAACACATACCCCCACCTCTGGCGGGAAGGCGTTCACGGATCGCCTGAGAGCTTCAAGGGCGGTGAGATGCACGCCCGGGCACTGGAAGCCGTGCAGGACTTTTTCGCCCAGCCGGCGCTGAAGGCAGTGGAGCAGTGGGAGCGTGTGGCCGGGGCGGGTCGGACAACCAGCAGTTTCCCTGAGGTGGTGAAGGCTTCGTTTGAGGGACGTGTGGCGCATCTGTTCGCCAATGAGAATGCGCACAGCATGGGAGTCTTTGACAGGGACACAATGCAGATGCGCGTTCAGGGCCGGCAGGAGGACCTGGTGAATGCCGCTGCGCTGCAGACGCTTGCTTTTGGAGGGGACGTCTTTATAATGGCTCCGAAGCACGTGCCCGGCGGTCAGCAAATGTCGGCGATCCTGCGCTACTGACGGAATAAGTCGCGGTATTTACGCAGCAATTCATACAGCACGACACCGCCTGCTGTAGCCACATTCAGCGAGTGCTTGAACCCGAGCATCGGAATCCGGACGTGCGTGTCGCACATCTCCAGCAGAGGCTGCGACACGCCGTCCTTTTCATTTCCGAAAACGACACATACAGGAAAGCGCGGCACCCAGTCGAACAGGTCGACCGAACGGGTGCTGGTCTCGATGACGGCGAGTTCGCAACCTCGCGCACGCTCCGCCTGGGCAACAGCGACCGCTTCGGCATGATGCTCCCATCGCACAGTATTCTCGGCGCCCAGAGCCGTTTTCAGGACTCCGCTGTGTGGCGGTGTGCTGGTAATGCCGGCGAGCAGCAGGCTGTCCGCGCGTACCGCGTCGGCGGTGCGGAAAAACGAACCTACGTTGTACGCGCTGCGCAGGTTTTCCAGCAGCACCGACACCGGGAGGCGCGTGATTTTCTCGTATGCCGCGGCACCGTGGGTAATCTGAAACGGGACTCGCTCCTCTTCCGGCTCGACGTCTGGGGCGCTCACGAGCGGAACAGTACCTTTTCCGTCCGGAAGGCGCGCACGGCCAGCGCGACGGCGATCAGGCTGTAGACCAGGTTCGCCGCCGTGGTCATTAAAAACTGAGCCCAGGTCCAGTCGCCGGACAGCACCTCACGCATCATCTGCGAGAAGTTTGAGAACGGGATCAGCGCCATCCAGATGCTCGGCGGACCGTCGACAATGAACGTGAACATGCCGAGGAACATAATCAGGAAAAGTCCTGGGGTGAGATAGCTCATCGCTTCTCGAGTGCTCCGGGCGGGCGTGGCAGCGGCGATTGATATGCACGACGCCATCAGCGCCACGGGAAGGATAAGAAGAACCAGAAGACCAAGTGTCAGCGGGTCCGTGGGGAATACCAGATCTCCGGACTTGCTGCGTGATCCCGTTTGCGCCAGAGCCAGCGCATAGCTGCTGATACTCAGCACCGTTGTGCCAAACGACGTCACCATCGCGGTCAGCACCTTGGCCGCGACAATCTCGGTTCGGCCGGCCGCCGAGGCAAGGAGAATCTCAATCGTCTTGCGCTCCTTTTCTCCCGCGGTGCTGTCGACGGCGGAATACATTGCGCCATTAAACAGGAAAATCAGCAAAAGGAACCCGATAATCCGGCCAATGACCGAGCCCGTCATTTTCCGAGGCTGCGCCACGTTCACAGACGACCGTTCGAATGGCTGAATCACACTCTCCGGCACGTTGCGAGCCGCCAGTTCGGAGCGAATTCGTTCACGCCAGACTTTGTCGATCGCCTCATTCACCCGAGCCCGTGCCATGCTCGTCTTCATCTCCGAATTATCGGAATAGAACATGAGCTTCGGCTTCGACGGATCACCTGTGACATCAATGCCAAACGTAATCTTCTTATCGACCACGGCCTGCCTCGGAGCCGCCTCGTCACTCACCTCCAGCCCCGCGCCGTTCAACGCGTCGCGCAGCCCGGAAATGCGTACACCCTCATTCAGGCCGACTTTGTAACGCTCCACCTTCGCCTGCTGCTCACTGCGCCGGATGTAGTAGTTCATCACCGTCATGATGGCCGGGCCTACCAGCATGGGCGCGATTACCAGACTGATCAGCGTGCGGCGGTCGCGCAACAGGTCCAGCATTTCCTTGCGAAACAGCACGCGAAGCGTCGGGAAATTCATGCGGTCACCTCACCTTCCGCGGGCAAATTGATCAGTTCCAGAAAGATCTCCCGAAGCCGCTGCTTACCGGTCCGCTGCCGCAACTGGTCCATCGTCCCGAGCGCCTGTAATTTCCCACCATGCACTACGGCAATCCGATCACATAAATACTCAGCTTCTTCCATGATGTGTGTGGAAAGGACCACGCATTTACCGTTTTCTTTTGCAGAAAGGATGAATTTCTCGATCACCTGTGCCGTCGGTACGTCGAGCCCGGTTGTGGGCTCATCCAGAATCAAAACCGGTGGATCATGCACCAGCACGCGCGCGATGTTCGCCCGTTGTCGCATGCCCGTCGAGAAGGATTCCGCGCGCCCATCGGCAAATTCCTTCATGCCGAACTGCTCAATGAGCATGTCGATCCGGGTTTTCAGCGCCCTGGGCTCCACGCCGTTTATAGTGCCGAATATTTGCAGTACTTCCCTGGGCGACAACCGTCGATAGTAGCCCATATCGCCGGACAAAAAGCCAATGCTGCGGCGCACATCTGCCGGCGAGCGGCGGATGTCGAACCCGGCCACCTCGGCCGTACCGTCGGTCGGCTGGAGGATTGTCGCGAGCATCCGCATGGTGGTGGTTTTGCCGGCTCCGTTCGAGCCAAGCAGCCCGAATATCTCGCCGGGCCGAGCCTCAAACGAGATGTGGTCTACCGCCATTACAGTTCCGCGCTTTGGGTCCCGGAACGTTTTCGCCAGCGAATGAACTCGAATCATGAATCCTCAGAATTCTATCGAAGAAAGCAGTTCGGACGGCTTCTTCTCAAAAGCCCTGCAAATGGCGAGCAGGCTTTCCATGCTCGGCAGATTGGTACCGCGCTCGATGGAACTGATCTGCGATACGCTCAGCCGGGTCATCGCCGCCAGGTCTTTTAGCGACCAGTCGCGCTCTACGCGGAGCATCTTGATGCGGTGTCCGAGACGCTCGCGCAGCCGGTCCTGATCGGCGCGCCCCAGGCCGAACGCCTCAACCGCATTCTTCAGGGTCTGCCGCAACTGGTTGAGTGAAAACGGCTTGGCGAGATAATCGAAGACCTTCATCTTGAAGGTGGCCCGCATATCCTCCAGCGAGGGGTAGCCGGTGACGATAATCACGCAGAGGTTCGGCCAACGCGCCAGCAACTGCTCCAGAACCTTGTCGCCCTTGAACTCACCCATCTTCATATCGAGCAGCACAATTTCAGGGACGCGCTGTTCCCCATCGTGAAACAGATCCTCAGGGTGCGCGTAAGTCCGTACAGCGTACGCACCTTCATCCCGGAGAAAATCTTCGATCCAGGTGCGGAAATCGAGATCGTCGTCGAGAACGGCGATGTCGACGAGGCCGGACAGTACAGGTTGTTCCGAAGAGCTCAACGGATACAGCATAGCGCTGCCAGACCTGCCCGACGAAGGTACCGGAACCCTGTGGGCCTGTAGGTCCAGGACTAACTCGACTGGAACTCAGGTCATTTTTAGGGTATTCGTCTGACACCACTCTATTGCCAATCGATGAGAGTGTCGCCATGCTGGATATGCAGCAAACAGCCTGAAAACTCGGCGAAACCTTTCTGAAGAAAAAGTCCAGCCAACCGGGAAGCGGGGTTCACCGTTTTGCGGCGAGGGGTATGACCCCAGGTTGATCTGGTTTCCGCTATTGGCTGTAAGGAGTCGAAACAGATGCTTTTGGCAGAATCTCGTAAGCCCGCGGTTGCAGGCATGTATATGGCGGTTCGCGACACGACCGCATCGAAGAATCCGGTGGCCCGGAAGCAGCGGACCCGCAGCGTTCCGGCAGGCACACACGTGATTTTTGACGAGCAGCCGGCCGACTGCTGGAATCCCGCATGGCTCGACGACGGACAGGAATGGTTTGTCGATGCTTCGCACTTCCGGCCGCTGGCCGCTCCCAAATTCCAGGTCCGATACGCCTGGTAGTATTTAGTCAGCCGACTTCAGCACCACTTCGAGGCGCGCGCCGCCGCCGGAACGGTTGGAGGCGTGGATCTGTCCATCGTGCTGCTGAATGATCCCCGCCGCAACGGTTAGTCCCAGTCCGGTGCCGCGTGAATCGAGGCGGCTGGAAACGAACGCATCGAAGATGTTTGGCAGTACGTCCCCCGGAATGCCTGAGCCGTTGTCCTCCACTGACGTGACGATCCAGCGCTTCCCTTCCCGCTCCGTGCGGCGGCAGCGGACATCGATCTGCCCTCCCGAATTCACCGACTGCAGCGAGTTACGGATCAGGTTCACGAACACCTGCACGAGCCGGTCGGAGTTGCCGATCACGGCTGCCTCAGCCGACACCTCGTTGGCAAACCGCACCTCACCGGCTTTATCGTCGATACTGACCAGGCTCCACGCCTCGTCGATCAGCGGCTTCAGGGCGACGCGCCCCATCTCATCGCGTCGAACCCGCGCGAAATCGACCAGACCTTCAGAAATGGTCCGAAGCCGCTGGGTAACCCGCAGCATGCGGAGCAGGCGGTCGTGGGTATGGGCGTCCTGCGAGGTCTCCAGCAGTTTCTCCACCGACCCGTGGAGCACGGCGAGAGGCGTGTTCATCTCATGGGCGACGCTGGCGCTCAGCAGTCCCAGGCTGGCGAGCCGGTCCTGCGCCTCCAGTTGCGCAATCGCCTCCGCCAGTTCGTCCTCCTGGCGGCGCAGTTCCCGCACGGTCTCATTGCGCGACTTCAGAATCTGGCCTATCTCGTCATCGGTGATGTAGGCCTCCGGGATCATTTCCTTCTCCCTGTCGCCTTCGCGGGTTGCTTTGTCGGCGTCCAGCATCAGCCGAATGGGACCGTACACCTGTGTCGGCATAATCAGCAGTTCCAGCACGGCGACCGCAAATAAGTAGACCAGCCCCAGCACCACGAAGAGGGTGTTGCGCGCCCGGTCGATGACGTCGTCGTAGACAGTCGTGGGCAGGTTCAGCCGCCGGTAGAGTCCCGTGCGGGGTTCCTTCCGGTACAGCACGTCGTCCCGAGTGGTGATCTGACCGGGGTTGTTGTCGAGCCATTCGCGCACTCCTTCTGGCAGGCGGATCTCCTCCGCGGACCCTTCGCGGTACTTGTAGGCTTCGATGCGCGGAAGCCGGAGCGGGGGGCGGTCGCCCGAGAAAATCTCGGTTATCAGACTGATTTCAATGGTTCGGGCAGCCGTTACGCGACGCTCAAACGGCGGAATCAGTGTAAAGTAAACTGCACAGGCAAGTGTCAAAAAGAACAGGTTGTGGAGAACGATGAGCTTGGGGCGAACCTGCAGATCGCCGAATCGGCGCCCCAGTCCGCGCGGCACCGCGACCGGGGCCGGACTCGCGCTTCGCCGAGGTTTTCGGGGCGGCAACCAATTCCGGTTTAACAAGAATCTTTCTGCTCCTTGCAGAATCTTTGCATATGTGATAGAAAAAATAGAGTTCGCCGTGGCAACAGTAAGGATTTGCGTATCTTGTGGGCGACTGGTTCCACAGGGTATCTGAATTCGCTGACAAACGCTGTAAAATCAGTACAGTAGCACGGCTGACGTTGGACTGGCATGGCTCTCATCTTCCCCAAATCCACCGACCAAATCCTTAGGTTAGGCGCCCTTGCGGCCGGTCTTGTAGTAATTGGCGGCGCCGCGATGGGCCTGTATGTGACCTGGCCCGACAATCTGAAAACCGGGTACACTCCGGTGCAGCCTGTCCCGTACAGCCACAAACTGCACGCTGGCGAGCTTGGCATGGACTGCTACTACTGTCACTACACAGTAACCAAATCGAGCTACGCGGCGGTTCCGCAGACCGAAGTCTGCATGAATTGCCATGTGCGCGTGAAGCCGCAGAGCCCCCGTCTCGAAAAAATTCGCGACAGCTACGCCACCGGCAAACCGGTGGAGTGGGTCAAGGTTCACAAGCTGGCCGACTTTGTATATTTCAACCATCAGGCGCACGTCACCGTCGGTGTCAGCTGTGTGAGTTGCCATGGCCGAATCGACCAGATGGTGGAAGTGAAGCAGGTTAAGCCTCTGAATATGGCGTGGTGCCTCGACTGCCACCGCAATCCGGCGCCCAACATCCGCCCTGTCGAGCAGGTGACGAATCTCGCCTGGCAGCCCGACCGCGACCCGGCTGAAATCGGCCGCGAACTTATTACGGCAAAAGGAATCAACCCTCCGCAGAACTGCTCAGGTTGCCACAGATGATCCAGATCACCAAAAAGCTTACGGGCAAGAAGTACTGGCGATCGCTCGACCAGTTCTATCAAACCTCCGAGTTCCAGACGTGGGTGAATCGCGAGTTCCCCTCGGCCGGACAGGACATGCTGGATGAGCCTTCTCGCCGCAACGTTCTCAAGGTTATGGCGGCTTCGTTCGGGCTGGCCGGGCTCACCGCCTGCCGCCGTCCGGTGGAGCACATCCTGCCGAACTCGAAAGGCATCGAGGATCTGATCCCCGGGCGCCCGAATTACTACAACACAGCGATGCCGCTGGGCGGCGCTTCCATGGGCCTCATGGTTGAGGTCAACGACGGCCGTCCCACCAAGATTGAGGGCAACCCCAATCATCCGTGGAGCCTTGGCCGCGCCCGCGCTTATCACCAGGCGTCGATCCTGCAGATGTACGATCCGGACCGCGGCCTCGCCTTCAAAGAGAGCGGCAACAACTCCGACTGGGCGAAGTTTGAAGCGTGGTCGGGCAGCGTCCAGGGTCAACTCGGCGACGGCTCCGGTCTTCGCATTCTGAGCGAGTATCTCCACTCGCCTTCCCTCTCAGCGGTTCGCAAGCACGCGCTCACCCGGTTCCCGAAAGCGCAGTGGATCGAGTACAACGCGGTTCAGACCAACGAGACTGCACTGCCTGCCATCGCCCGAGTCGCCTTTGATAAGGCTGCGGTAGTGGTCGCGCTCGACAGTGACTTCCTCGGGCTCGACAGTTCAACCGTCCTGCCGGTCAAGGAATATGTAAAGGGCCGCATGGTCGGCGATGCCGATGAGACTGTGATGAGCCGGCTGTACACAGTCGAGAGCCAGTTCTCGGTGACCGGTGCCGCGGCGGATCACCGGTTCCGCTCCAGGTCCTCCGACATCGGCGGATACGCCAACGCGCTGCTGGCCGCAATCCAGAACACAACCAGCCCGCTCAAGGTAGTCGGCCAGACGCCGAATACCGACAAGGCTGTGGCCGCAATCGCGAAGGACCTGATCGCGAACAAAGGTAAGTCGGTGGTGGTCTGCGGGCCGCGCCAGCCTGGCGGCGTCCACGCGGTGGTGCACCAGATCAACCAGGCGCTCGGCAATGTGGGTCCGGTGGTGACTTACCTCAACCGGACTTCCGAACAGCAGACCTCTCAGGTGGACGCCATCAAGACGCTCGCCGGCGATATGGCTGCGGGACGCGTCAACACGCTGGTCATTCTCAGCTATAACCCGGCTTACTCGGCTCCGGCGGATCTCGACTTTGTGGCGAACCTGAAGAAGGTCGCCAACGTGATCTATCTCGCACCGGAAGAGGACGAGACGGCAGCGCTGGCGAAGTGGCAGATTCCCGCCGCGCACTACCTCGAATCGTGGGCCGATTCGCAGGCTCCTGACGGGACTGCCACCATTCATCAGCCGACGATCCAGCCGCTGTACGGTGGCAAGACGGCGGCAGAACTGGTAGCAACGCTCACGGGCTTCAAGGACAAGAAGGCGTACGACATCGTGCGCAACTACTGGCTGCCGATTCTCAAGGACGAAAAGGGCTGGCGCAAAGCGCTGCATGACGGAATGGTGCCGAACACTACGTCCACCGCTGCCGCCACGCCGAACTTCGCCGCATGGGCTTCCGCGCCGACACCCGCTGGTTCGGGCATGGAAGTGGTCTTCGTCCCCAGCTGGTCCACCTACGACGGCCGCTTCAACAACAACGCCTGGCTGCAGGAAGTGCCCGACCCGATCACGAAGGTGACCTGGGATAACGCCGCTCTGGTCAGCAAGGCCACCGCGTCGAAACTCGGCGTACAGATGAACGACGTGATCTCGATTGAGCGCAACGGGCGCAAGGTGGAAGCCGCGGTGTTCGTCCAGCCTGGTCAGGCCGATGATTCCATCACGGTCGCCCTGGGATACGGTCGCACGAGGGTGGGCCGCGTTGGTGAAGGAACGGGCTTCAACGCTTATGCGGTTCGCACCACGGACGTGTTCGGCTTCGGCACCGGCTTTACCGTAAGCAAGGTGGCTGGCAAGAGCTACCCGCTGGTGCAGACGCAGGATTACGACAGCCAGACCGAACCGCAACTGGTCAGCTTCCAGCCTAAGGCAACTCGCCCTGTGCTTCGCGAAGGCACGCTCGCCGAGTACAAGCACGAACCTAACTTCGCGCAGGAGATGGTGGAGACTCCGCCGCTGCGCTCGCTTTACGGTGAGTACGATTACTCGCGCGGCAATCAGTGGGCGATGGCCATCGATCTGAACTCGTGCATCGGTTGCAATGCCTGCACGGTTGCCTGCCAGGCGGAGAACAACATCCCGGTGGTTGGCAAGACCGAAGTGGCGCGAGGCCGCGAGATGCACTGGATTCGCATCGACCGCTACTACACCGGCAACGCCGAGGATCCGCAGGCTGTCACGGCGCCTATCCCGTGCATGCAGTGTGAGAACGCGCCGTGCGAAAACGTCTGCCCTGTGGCCGCCACGGTTCACAGCCCGGAGGGCCTGAACGACATGGTGTACAACCGCTGTGTCGGCACTCGCTACTGCTCCAACAACTGCCCGTTCAAGGTTCGCCGCTTCAACTTCCTCGCGTGGCACCACGACACAAAGGAATCGCAGAAGATGCAGTGGAACCCGGATGTCACGGTCCGTATGCGCGGCGTCATGGAAAAGTGCACGTACTGCGTGCAGCGCATTCAGGAAGCAAAGATCGACGCGAAAGCGAAGGGCAAGCGCTGGATGGTTGACGGCGACGTCACTCCCGCGTGTGCCCAGACCTGCCCGTCGGATGCGATCGTGTTCGGCAACGTCAACGACCTGAACAGCCGCGTCGCAAAGATGAAGCTTTCTCCCCGCAATTACGCCATGCTCGCCGAGCTCAACATTAAGCCGCGCACCACGTACCTGGCGAAGCTGCGCAACCCGAATCCGGAACTGGAGGTACGCAGCTAATGGCGCAGAATCCAGCTGCTCTCGATCCGCATGTCAAACCGATTCTTGTGCAGGGAGGAGCCTCCCTTCACAAGATTACCGATGACATTTCGAAGATCACTGAAAGTCAGACGCCGCTGAAGTGGTACATCGCGATCGGCATCAGCAGTTCCATCGCGTTGATCCTGTTTGCGATGCTCGGCTGGCTGGTCTGGATGGGCATCGGAGTCTGGGGTAACAACCAGCCTGTTGCCTGGGCCTGGGACATCACCAACTTCGTGTTCTGGATCGGTATCGGCCACGCCGGTACGCTGATCTCGGCCATTCTGTTCCTGTTCCGTCAGAAGTGGCGCACCTCCATCAACCGAGCCGCTGAGGCAATGACGCTGTTCGCCGTGGCCTGCGCCGGTATCTACCCGCTGTTCCACACTGGCCGTCCGTGGCGCGCTGCCTACTGGCTGTTGCCGCTTCCCAATCCGTACCTCGCCATGTGGCCGAACTTCCGCTCGCCGCTGGTGTGGGACGTGTTCGCGGTCTCAACGTATCTGACGGTCTCGGCGTTGTTCTGGTATGTCGGTTTGATTCCCGATCTTGCTACGCTGCGCGACCGGGCAAAGGGCGTCCGCCAGATGATTTTCGGTGCTGCGAGCCTCGGATGGCGCGGCTCGGCGAGGATGTGGAATAACTACGAAAAGGCGTACCTGATCCTGGCCGCGCTCTCGACGCCGCTGGTGCTGTCGGTGCACTCCATCGTCTCGTTCGACTTTGCGACCTCGGTACTGCCCGGCTGGCACACCACGATCTTCCCGCCCTACTTCGTCGCCGGCGCGATCTTCTCCGGATTCGCGATGGTGATCACGCTGATGGTGATTGCGCGCTGGGCGCTCAACCTGCAGTATCTGATCACGATTCGCCACCTCGAGAATATGAACAAGGTCATTCTCGCCACCGGCACCATCGTCGGTTACGCGTATGCCACTGAGTTCTTTATCGCCTGGTACAGCGGCAATCCTTACGAGCGTTTCGTCTTCATCAACCGTGCTTTCGGTCCCTTCGCATGGGCCTACTGGGCGATGGTGACGTGCAACGTGGTAACGCCTCAGTTCTTCTGGTCCAAGCGGCTGCGCACGAATGTGCCATTCATGTTTGTGCTGTCCATCTTCGTTAACATCGGTATGTGGTTTGAGCGCTTCGTGATTATCGCCACTTCCCTGCACCGCGACTTTATGCCGTCGGCCTGGGGTTACTTCCGTCCCACACCGGTCGACATGCTGACCTTCTTCGGCACGTTCGGTTTATTCGTGACTCTGTTCCTGGCGTTCTGCCGGTTCCTGCCGGTAATCGCGGTATCGGAAATCAAGGGCATGATGGCCAATGAAGCGATGCACGAAGCAATGCACGGCCAGCCGGTAAACGCTCCGGCAGTACCTGAAGTTTTGGAAGGAGGCCGCCACTAAGATGCTGCCTTTCTTTAAGAGCAACACTCCTGTAAATCCGGTGTACGGCGTGGTTGGCCTGTTTGACCGCCCGGAGGATTTGCTGCGCGCCGGCGAGGAGCTGCATCACAAACGCGGCTACACGAAGCTGGACGCCTACAGTCCGTTTCCGATTCACGGCATTGATGACGCGATCGGTGTGCCGAAGTCCATCCTTGGCTACATCGTGTTCTGCGCGGGCCTGTTCGGTTTTGCCAACGCGGTCCTGATGGTTTGGTACACAGGCGCGGTCGACTACCCGCTGGTGATTGGTGGCAAGCCGCTTTTCGCCTGGGAATTTTCGATCCCGGTGGTGTTCGAGCTGACCGTTCTGTTCTCATCTTTCGGTGCGGTGTTCGGCATGTTTTACCTGAACGGACTGCCCCGCTTTTATCACCCGACCATGAATTTCAGCCGGTTCGGCGAGCATACCGATGACAAGTATCTGCTCGTGGTGGAATCCACCGATCCGCGCTTCGATGTGGAGGAGCTGCAGGCGGTGATGAGTGAACTCGGCGCCGCCACCACGGAGGTCGTGGAAGCATGAGAAGCTTCGCCATTCTGACGCTCGCCGCCACGGCGCTCGTTCTCGCAGGTTGTGGAGGCACAACCAGCCGCCAGCCTCCCGTGCAGGTATTCCCCGACATGCGCGCGCAGGGTAAGTACAAGCCGCAGTCGGATCGCTCATTCTTCTCGGATCGACGCGGCAGCCGTTTGCCTGTGGAAGGCACGGTAGCCGTAGGACATCTGAAAGAGGACGACGCCTACTTCAGCGGTGTGGTGAACAATCAGTACGTCGGCCGCAATCCGGAGAAGTTCACACCGGAACTGATGGAGCTGGGTCAGAAGCGCTTCAACACGTACTGCTCGCCCTGCCACGACAAGACCGGCCACGGCCGCGGACTGGTCGGACGCAGCTCGCTGTGGATCGCTACCAGCCTGCATGAAGACCGCATCCGCCAGTACAACGACGGCGAGATCTTCAACGTAATTACCAACGGGCGGCGCTCCATGCCGCATTACAGGAATCAGATCACCGAACACGACCGCTGGGCCATCGTGGCGTATGTGCGCGCACTGCAGCGCACCACCATCGGCACACCCGAGGAAGTTCCGGCTGATGTTCGGAGTTCACTGAAATAGACATGGCACACGGAACCCATTCGCCTCACTCGCGCGATTCGTACTACATGGACGCCGAATTCTGGACTAAAAGCCGGAACTCGCTGGCCCTGATCACAATCATCGCGTGGCTCGCTTCCATTGCCGGTTACTTCACCGCGCAGGAGCGCTTCTTCCAGAGCTATCTGTTCTCGTTCATCGCTGTGATGTTCGTGCCGCTCGGCGCTCTGTTCTTTCTGATGACTGGCTATCTCACGGGCGCCGCATGGAATGTACCGATGCGGCGAATCGCGGAGAACCTCGCGGCGTCGATCCCGGTTGGCTTCCTGCTGTTTGTGCCGGTGCTGTTCGGCATTCACCATCTGTACGAGTGGTCGCATGCCGATGTCGTCGCCAAAGACGCCATCCTGCAGTCGAAGGCGGTTTACCTGAACCCGAACGCTTTCACCATCCGCGCTTTTGTCTACCTGCTGATCTGGTCTGTGATTGCGTGGCGCCTGCATGCCAACTCGACCAAACAGGACACCACGAAGTCGATTGAGCAGATGCATGCGATGTCGCGCTGGAGCGCACCGGGTCTGCTGATCACGTTCCTGACGGTCACGCTGGCCGCGTTCGACTGGAGCATGTCTCTGGATCCACACTGGTACTCCACCATCTTCGGCATCTATTGCTACGCGGGTGGCGGACTTATGTTCATGTGCGTCTGGACGCTGATCTGCCTCTGGTTCCGCGACAACAACATACTCGCCAACACCATTCGCATCGAGCATTATCACGATCTCGGCAAGTGGATGTTCGCGCTCACGATTTTCTGGGCTTACATTGCCTTCTCGCAGTACCTGCTGATCTGGTACGCCAACCTCCCGGAAGAGACCATCTGGTTTATGCACCGGTTTGAAGGCTCATGGGCATACGTGAGCGCTGCGATTCTCTTCGGGCACTTCATCATTCCGTTCTTCCTGCTGATCCCAAGGGCCAGTAAGCGGAACCCGGCCGTGCTTCGCTTCGCGGCGATCTGGCTGATCGTGTTCCAGCTCATCGACTGGTACTGGCAGGTGATGCCCACATTCCAGAAGGGCGGCTTCTCCCTCCACTGGCTGGATTTGACGACATTGTTTGCCGTGGCGGGCCCCATGGGTCTGGTCTTCTGGCATCGCATGAAGGACAACGCTCTGCTGCCGGTCGGCGATCCGCGCTTCGAGCAGAGCCTGCACTTCCAGAACGTCTAAGAAGGGAACTCAGGAGGAATCGAACAGCAATGTCAGATCATTCCGAATATCGTGAGGAGTTCCAGGACGAGCATCCGCACGAGTACGACCACAGTGAGCCGCAATATTCCATCATTTCGATCCTCGGTGGACTCACCGTGGTGCTGCTCCTGGTAGTCGGTATCGCAATCGCGCAGTATTACAGCCGGACTGAAGAATCGCTGGTCCAGAACACTGTGCTGACGCAGCCCAGCTGGGTTCTGCAGGATCTCCGCAACAAAGAGAACTGGGAACTGACCCACTACGATCATTACGACCGGAAAAGGGGCACCATGCGCCTTCCGGTCGAGCAGGCAATGAAGCTGGTGGCCGACGATGCGGCATCTAACAAAGAGAAGTATCCGACCGGTGCCTATGCGGTGAAGTCGGCTGCGCTACTAGCGGCAGCCGGTGCACAGCCCGGAGCGCCCGGTGCGGCTGGAGCGGCGCCGGCAGCAGCAAACGCAACACAAGGTGCAACGAGTAGTCCCAATGTACAAACTCCGTCAAGTTCGCAGCAGCCTCATAAATAGTTTGAGCGCGCTGCTACTCGCCGCGTCGCCGGCTCTTGTCGCGCAGGTGAACACCCTGCCGACTGAGCTCGAAGGTATCGGCGTGGAAGAGAAGCTGGGCACAAAGGTGAACCTCGATCTTGAGTTCACCGGGGAAAACGGGTATCAGACACCCCTGCGTAGCTTCTTTAAAAGTGGTAAGCCGGTAGTCCTGAATCTGGTGTATTACCGGTGTCCGATGCTTTGCAGTCTGGTGCTGAATGCCCAGACGAAAGTGATGAAGGATCTTGCCTGGACAGCCGGGAAAGAGTTCGAAGTGGTTACCATTTCCATCGACCCGCAGGAAGGGTTCGATCTCGCGAAAGCGAAGAAAAAGTGGTATCTGAGCAATTACGACCGGGTGGAGGCGTCCTCGGGCTGGCATTTCATGGTGGATTATCAGGGCAACGCAAAGCGGCTCGCCGAGCAGATCGGCTTCAACTACCGCTGGGATGCGAAGACAGAACAATTCGCCCACGCGGCCGCCATCATGATGCTGACTCCGGACGGGCGAGTGTCGCGGTATCTGTACGGTCTGTCATATCAGGCGCGCGATATGCGCCTGGCGTTGACAGAGGCGTCGGAAGGAAAGCTGGGATCGTTCAGCGACAAGCTGTTGCTGTACTGCTTCCACTACGACGCGAATGCGAAATCGTACGTGCCCTTTGCCAGGAATTTGATGCGCGCAGGCGGTGTCCTGACCGTCCTGGTTATGGGTCTGATTCTTTCGATGATGTGGCGCAGGGACAGCGGGCGAATGGTCGCCGCGAATCTGCCCGATGGAGTGGCTACCGTAAAATGAACTGGCTTCACGATTTCATTCTCCCGAAGCAGGCTTCGACGCTGTCAGGCAACATCGACAACCTCTTCTGGTTTATCACCGCGATTAACGTGGTATTTTTCGCGCTCATCGCCATTCTGGTTATCCATTTCATGCGGAAGTATCGCAGGAAGAGCGAGAACGAGGTGACGCCGCACATCACGCACAACCAGACGCTGGAAATCGTCTGGAGCGTGATCCCGCTGTTCCTCGTCATCATCATCTTCTTCTGGGGCTTTCACGGCTACGTGAACGCCCAGGTGGCGCCGGCGAACTCCATCGAGATTCAGGCGACTGGGAAGAAGTGGGTGTGGCAGTTCGAGTATCCGGACGGTATGCGCACCCTGAACGCGTTTCACGTTCCGGTGAACCGGCCAGTGCGTCTCGTCCTGTCGTCGGAAGACGTGATCCACAGCTTCTTTGTACCGTCGTTCCGCATTAAGAAGGACGCTGTTCCGGGCCGCTACACCGAAGAGTGGTTCACCGCCACGGAGCCTGGCGTCTACCAGGTTTTCTGTACCGAGTACTGCGGCAAGGGCCACTCGGACATGCTGGCAAAGATCTATGTCGACGATGAAGCGGCTTATCAGAAGTGGCTGCTTGAAGGCGACGAAGAGATCAAGACAATGCCGCTCCCGGAGCTCGGCAAACTGGTCTACGAGAATAAAGGTTGCGCCACCTGCCACTCGCTCGACGGCACAAGGGGCCAGGGTCCGACATGGAAGGGAACATGGGGTGCCATGCACACCATGACCGACGGCAAGCAGATTAAGGTGGACGAGAATTACATCCGCGAATCGATTCTGGAGCCGCAGAACCACATCGTTCAGGGTTACGAGCCAATCATGCCGACGTTCAAGGGCCTCATCCGCGACCGTGAGGTTCTGGGCGTTATCGAGTACATCAAAGGTTTGAAGTAGGCAGGCAGTAAAGGAAAACAGAAATGGCACATTACGCGCCGGGCGAAAATTATCTTAACTCCCCACCGGGACTCTGGTCATGGCTGAGCACCGTCGATCACAAGCGGATCGGGATCATGTACCTCTGGTCAATCCTGTTCTTCTTTTTGATTGGCGGACTCATGGCCCTGCTGGTCCGTATTGAGCTGCTTACCCCGAAACAAACCATCATGACGGCCGAGCAGTACAACCAGGTATTCACCCTGCACGGCGCCATCATGGTGTTTCTCTTCATCATTCCGTCGGTCCCGGCTGCGCTAGGTAACTTCGTGCTGCCTCTGATGCTCGGGGCCAAAGACGTGGCGTTTCCGAAAGTGAATCTGATGAGCCTGTACATTTACTGGACGGGCGCTCTGATGGCGGTCGGCGCCATCGTGCTCGGCGGCATCGACACTGGCTGGACATTCTACACGCCCTACTCGACAAGCACCGGTGGCGCAGTCAGTCTGATGACGCTCGCCGCTTTCGTCCTGGGCTTCTCGTCGATTCTGACCGGCGTCAACTTCATCGCCACCATTCACAAGCTTCGTGCGCCCGGCATGGGCTGGTTCCAGCTGCCGCTCTTTATCTGGTCGATGTACGCGACCGCGCTGATCCAGATTATGGCGACTCCTGTGCTCGCCATCACGCTGCTGCTGCTGTTCATGGAGCGCGTCTTCCACATCGGCATCTTCGATCCAAAGCTCGGCGGCGACCCGGTTCTGTTCCAGCACTTCTTCTGGTTCTACTCGCATCCGGCCGTTTACATCATGATTGTCCCGGGATTTGCGATCATCTCGGAAATCATTCCGACCTTCTCGAAGAAGACCATCTTCGGCTACAAGGCCATCGCGTTCTCTTCCGTCGCCATCGCGATTGTAGGCTTCCTGGTTTGGGGACACCACATGTTCGTCAGCGGCCAGTCGACCCTGGCAGGTGCGATCTTCTCGTTCCTCACGTTCCTCGTCGCCATCCCGTCGGCGGTCAAGGTGTTCAACTGGCTGGCAACGATGTACCGCGGCAGCATCGACCTCCGGGCTCCGATGCTGTATGCCTGCTCGTTCCTGCTGCTGTTCTCCATCGGCGGACTTACCGGCCTCTACCTGGGTGCGATGTCAGTCGACGTCCACTTACACGACACTTACTTCATAGTGGCCCACTTCCACTACGTGATGATGGGCGGTACTGTGATCGCGTTCCTCGGCGGTCTGCATTACTGGTGGCCGAAGATGTTTGGCCGAATGTACAACGAGAGGTTGGCGGCCATCGCCTGCGCGCTCGTGTTCGTCGGATTCAACGTCACGTTCTTCACGCAGTTCGTGCTGGGCAGCCGCGGTATGCCTCGCCGCTACTACAACTATCTGGACCAGTTCCAGCCGCTGCACGCGTTCTCAACCTACGGCAGCTGGATTCTTGGAGCCGGCCTCTTCCTGACCGCCGGGTACCTGCTGGCCACCTTCCGCAAACCGATGGATGCTCCGGCGAATCCATGGGGCGGCAAGACCTTTGAATGGGAGACGCAGTCTCCTCCGATCACACACAACTTCGATTTCGATCCGGTCCTGTTGCACGGACCTTACGACTATCGCCCTGCCAAACCGAGGGAAAATGAACCAGTCGCTCACTGACGTTGATTCGCACGGCGAGCACCACGCGGATCACAGCCACGATTCCAGGCTGCAGCATCACTTCGCCACGTTCGAGCAGCAGTTCGATGCCGCCAAACTCGGCATGTGGCTGTTTCTCGGAACGGAAATCCTCATGTTCGGCGGCCTGTTTGTGGGCTTCGCGCTCCAGCAGGCAGCCCATCCCGAAGCGTTCGTTGCAGCGCACCATCATCTGGACAAGAAGATGGGCGCGCTCAACACCGTCGTGCTGCTCCTGTCGAGCTTCACCATGGTGATGGCGGTCCACAAGGCCAAGCAGGCAAAGCGCGCCGCGATGACCGCATATCTGCTGGTCACGCTGGCCTGCGCCGGAACCTTCATGGTGGTGAAGTTTTTCGAGTATCAGCACAAGTTCCATGAAGGGCTTCTGCCCGGTGCGTTCTACAAGGTGCAACACATCGGCGAGGTGCCGAACCAGTTCATCTTCTTCAGCTTCTATTTCATGATGACGGGCCTGCACGGTATCCACGTGTTGATCGGCATGATTCTGATTACGTGGCTGGTGATCAAGGGCCGAACCGGCGCCTTTGACGGCAAGTGGTATACGCCCGTCGATCTGGTCGGCCTCTACTGGCACCTTGTCGATCTGATCTGGATCTATCTGTTCCCGCTGCTTTACCTGATCACCTAGAGAGATAACGATGGCTACTCACACGGCACATTCCGAACACCTCGATACGTCACACGCTCATACTCACGCGGCGAACGACGACGGCCATGAACACGGCGGTCCGAAGGTTTATGCCGCGGTGCTCGCCGCACTGCTGCTCCTGACGGTGATCACGGTCGGCGCATCGTACATCGACTTTGGCGGTGGCATGACGAACGTTGTCATCGCCATGTTCATCGCTTCGATTAAGGGATCTCTTGTGGCATTGTTCTTCATGCACCTGCGCTGGGACAAGCCCATGAGCGCGATCGTGTTCTGCGTAAGCCTCTTCTTCCTCGCGCTGTTCCTGATCGGCTGTTACACGGACCTGGCCACACGTGAGCCGGCTGAGCCGCTGAACATCAAGACGAAGCACGCCCCCGGTGGACAGTTCGGCCCGCCAGCTCCCGGTGCCGCAGGCGCTCCGGCCGGACAGCCCGCACCAGGCGCCGCAGCACCGGCGGGTACTCCTCAGGCAGCCCCGGCTAAGCACTAACACCCGACTTACAACCGATGCTTAAAGGGCGGCGCCGCAAGGTTGCCGCCCTTCTTGTTTATCCTTAAGTCAGTGATCACAGTCGTATCCGGTCTCGCCCGCTCGGGCACTTCGCTGATGATGCAGATGCTCGCCGCGGGAGGCATGCCAGTGCTGACCGACGGCCAGCGTGTCCCCGATGAAGACAACCCTCGCGGCTACTGTGAGTGGGAGCCCGTGAAGCTCCTGGCTGAGCAGCCCGCGCACATTGATGAAGCGGAAGGAAAAGCGGTGAAGGTGATCTCATCGCTGCTCACTGCGCTGCCCGAGGGCCGCGAGTACCGCATCATCCTGATGGAACGTCCACTGGAAGAAGTAGCCGCGTCGCAGATCTCCACGCTTCGCCGCCGCGGCACATCGGAAGTCAGCCTCGACCCGGCAGAATTCGCAGCGACTCTGCAGAGCCACATCGACAACGTCTTCGAATGGCTCGCAAGACAGAGCGGAATTACGACGCGCACCTTCCGCTATCACGATGTCCTTCGCGACCCACACGCCATCGCATCCCAGGTGTGCGAGTTCCTGCACGCCGAGCTCGACATCACCGCAATGGCCGCACAGGCGGACCCCGACTTGTACCGCAGGCGAAGTCCCGGCGGCGCTACCCTGTAATTTGGAAATCCAGTTCAACGTCGACGAGTTCGGCAGGCTGATGTGCGAACTTCGGGACACGGATACTCATGCGATCGTGACAGCGTCCGACCGGCATGACGCAGAACAGGGACTGCGGAACGCCGTGCGCAGCGTGCAAACCACAGGTAATGGCGAATGCTTCTGGAACGAAGTCAGCGGTCAGTATCGATGGGTGCTGCGCCGCTTCGATGAGCTGATGCTCCGCGTCGCCGTTCTCTGGTGCTCGGGCACTGTCACCGGATGGGAACATACGTTCTGGGTGGAGACCCCTCTACATTCATTCTGCGAATCCGTGGAAGCCGGACTCGCAGAACTCACTTCTCCAAAATCGAGACCATGACGTCCTGAGCCGTTTTCGGATCGGCCATCTGCAGACGCCGCAGTGCGGACTGCTTGAGTCCCATGTCTTTCTCCATGCGAAATATCTCGGCCAGCGTCTTGCCGTCCTTGCGCATCGCCAGAGCATCCAGCATCGCTTCTTTGCCTGCGCGGTTCGACTCCGCCATGTAGATGGACCTGGCGACATCCGGCGTCAGCACGTTGCTCTTTCCCATGCCGAGCATGCGAATCGCTTCCGCGCGCAACGACGCATCGGTCTCCATCCTGACGATGCTGATCAGTTGCTCGCCCGAGCCGGTCATTCCCAGCGACTGCAGCACGCGCCGTCGAATTGCCACGTCGTTGTTCGCGCGATAGACCTCCACCAGCACCGGAGCCGTTTCCGAGCCGCCCTGCATGCCGAACATGCTGATCGCCGCCATCTGCAGGTCTGGGTTTCCCTTTCCTTTGGCAAAGTCCGCCAGCACCTGACGGGCTTCCGGAGACCGGCTTTGCGCCAGCACGAACAATGCCTGCTCCTTCACACGAACCGACGATCCACCGTCGATCACCTTGCGCAGCGTTGGCACTGCCTGGCTCGAGTCGTGAGACATCAGACTCGCCAGCGCCATCAGCTTTAGCTCCTCATCGCTCTGCTGATCGGGCGAGATGTTCTGCCCTTGTGACTGACGAATCTCCATCTCCAGCGCTTTGGCATCGTTCAACCACCGGCTGTTGGGATACTTCTTCGCCAGCTCCGTCAGCGTGTTCATCGCTTCTGTAGCCTGACCCAGTTTGAAGAGCGAGTATGCCTGCCAGTACGACGCACCTTCCGCTCTTGTTCCGGCGCGCTGCACCAATGCGTTGTACTCCTTCAAAGCACCCTGGTAGTCGCGCTTCTGCAGCATGCGCGCAGCCCGGTCGTAACTGGAATCCTCTGACTGTATGCTCTTGAAAGTGGCGATCCTTGGTGGCGGTTCAGGCGCGGGAACGGGCTTCGGCGCAGGCTGGCCAAACACACAGCCTGCGCCCGCCAGCAGCCAGATTAAACCGGTCTTTCTCATAATGCTCTCCCGGTCTGCTGTTCAGGCAGACCCATCTTGCGCTGCATCTGGGATTCGGTGACGCGGATGCGGAACAGCAGTCCCTGCTGCTCAATGCGCTGGCGAAGGCGTTCCACCTGCTCGCCGCGCACCTCGTCCGGAGCATGCGCCACTTCCAGTAACACGCGCTCAATATCTTCCAGCAGCGACACCGTGGCCGCATCGCCCGTCATCGCCGCCGTTTGACGGTAGAGCCTGTTCGGGCCCACCAGCGATTCAGCCAGGTCGCGTTCTGTGTTTAAGGTCGATCCTGGCTTCGCGTTTACCAGTTCCGCGATGACCATCTGCGACCGCTCCAGGTGATCGCCCACTGCGACAATCAGCACGCGTTCCCGCGCCGATTTGCTGTCCTCTGCCACCGCGGCGGGCCGCAACACAGGCGTCTGCTTCCATCTGCCGAGAGAAAACGACAGCACAGCAATGGCAGCAGCCGCCGTCACCGGAGCCCAATACCTTGTGCGCAGCCAGTTCCATCGTGGCTTTGCAGGAACGCCGCCGAGCTTCGGAGCGATCCGGGCCCACAATTGTTCCTCGTATGCCGCTGGCCGCTCAGGCACCGGTGGCATTGCAACAATGTTCATATCGCGCTGCAGCGCCTGATACCGCACACGGCACTCGGCGCAATCGTCGATATGCCCGCCGACCTCGGCCAACTCTTCGTAATAATGCAAAACCAAATCTTCGTCGCTACTGTGGCGCATGGCTTGAACTCACAACTGGCTGCAATGCTTCACGCAGCTTCCTGACTGCACGAAAGATGCTGTTCTTCGTTGCACTCGGCGCAGTGCCGAGCACGGACCCAATCTCTTCAATCGATTTCCCTTCACAATGTCGCAGCAGAAACGCAGCACGTTCCTGCACGCTCAGATCTTTCAGAGCCTCACCGATCTTCTGCTGCACCTGCGTTCCGTAATACATGCGATCCGGACCAGGCGCCTTCGTGCCGATGTTCTCAAGCAGATCCTGCTCGTCATCGGGCATCGACCGCACGCGACGTTGTTCGTGACGGCCGCGCAGCCGAATCACGTCCAGCGCATAATTCGAAGCAATGCGCGAGATCCAGGTCGCGAAGCTCGCCCTCTCTTCAAACACCGCAATCTGCCGGTACGCTCGGAGGAAAGCTTCCTGCACCACATCTTCCGCGTCAGCCTCATTGCCGACAATGCGAAATGCGATGCGAAACACAGTTCGGCTGTGCCGGTCTACCAGTACCCGGAAAGCCTCCGCATTACCTGCCTTCACCTGCTCGATCGCTCGAGCCTCGGCATCCTGCATCTGCTTATCCAGACTACGAAAACCCGGTGAGGTTAGCCAGTGTCTGCCAAAAACACGAAGAGCGCGGACTGCCAGTTCGGCACCCGCGCTCTTGTTCGAAACCTGCGACCGTTGCGTTAGCGCTTGTTGAAGCGGCTTCGACTGTTGTCGTACCGATGATAGTGGCGTCCGTCGCGGTCGTAACCGGGATCGGGCTCCACAATCGTCAGTGGCCTGTCGAGGCGGAACGTGACAAGGCTCTCTGAAGGGACCCTCACCTTGCCGCCCTTCGTTACGGTCTGTGTTACCGCGCCTGCTCCCGCGCCCGTCGCCGCACCAATCGCCGCGCCTTTACCGCCACCCGCAATAGCGCCAATAATACTGCCGATTACCGCACCACCACCAACGTACTTGCCAGTTCGGCTGTTTGCGCCGACACCTTTTCGATTTCTGGTCGAACCGCTGCCCACGTTCTCATCGGTGGTGCTCACCGAATACCGCCGACCGTTCACTCTCACCGACTCGAGGTCCAGGACAAGATTGCGGTCCGAGGTGCCGCGCACAATCAATTCAGCGTCAGAGCCCCTCGGGATCATTACCCGCCCACTCCTGTCCTTCACGTCCTGGTCGACAACACCGGTGTAAATTCTGCCTTCGTTCGAATCCTTTGCATCAATCGAGTCGCTGGTCCTCACCGTGACCTGCGTGCCTGACTGGAGCTTGTCTGACTGAGCCAGTACGACATAGCTGCTGAGGCTCGCGGCCAAAAGCACGGTTTGAATCGTCTTGTGGAATGTCATGCTTCCACCTCCGTCTATAAGTTGAGCAACTGGCTTGCCATATGAACACCGCCTCAAGAATCGGAACATCGCTGGCGTCGTACACTGGCGCCATCCTGAAAAATGCGCTGATCACCACACTGCTTTTCATGATGGGCTTCGCCATCGCTGGCGTGCCGTGGTGGTTCCTCACAGGGCTCGTTTGCGGTCTGCTGAATCTGGTACCGAGTCTCGGGCCGATCCTCTCCCTGGGCCTTGGGCTATACGTACAGTTCCTCGGCTCGGAGGACTGGATGGCGCTCCTGTGGGTCGGCGGAGTCTGGCTCGTGATCCAGATTGTCGATGGGTTCGTTTTGTCGCCGCGAGCCGCGGGCAAAGCGGGCGTGAACCCGTGGCTGTCCATTTTGCTCGTACTGGCCGGAGGCATGTTGTTCGGTCCGCTGGGAATGCTGCTCGCAGTTCCCGTCGCCGCGGTGATGCTGATAATCTTTCGCGCGGTGCGTGCCCGTTGACTCGCTATTCTGAACGAGTGCCCCTGTTCTTCGTATTCATCCTGTGTATCGCCGCTCTGCCCGCGGCTGCTCAGTCTCTGATGCCGATGCCTGCCCAAACGTCGATGCATGAAGGCGCGCTCCCTGTGACGCGAGCATCCACAGCGGATTGCGCGGACCCGCTCGCCCAACGCGCGGTGGAACGATTCCTCACCCGCCTGTCGAAACGAGGACCCACACCGAACGGCGCGGAACTACACATCCGATGTGGCGCGGCAGCCGAGGACGAATCGTACACGCTGCGCGTCACCACTTCATCGGCGAGGCTGGCAGCGCCGGGCCCGCTCGGGGTGTTACGCGGGCTCGAGACGGTTCTTCAGCTGGCCACCGAAAAGGGCATCGCCGCAGCCACCATTGAGGACCGTCCTCGCTACCGCTGGAGAGGCCTGATGCTCGACGTGTGCCGTCACTTCATGCCAGCCGAAGCGGTGAAGCGGCAACTGGACGCGATGGCGATGGTGAAGCTCAACGTCTTCCACTGGCACCTGTCCGATGACCAGGGCATTCGCGTCGAAAGCAAGCTGTACCCGCGTCTGCAGACGCACGGATCCGATGGCAAGTTCTACACGCAGGCCCAGATTCGGGAAATTGTGCAGTATGCCCGAGATCGCTG
>Ga0163150_10002170_pt1 | contig 31021 bp, 34 predicted proteins | sample OliLakLV19P2IB_FD_148628 | JGI IMG/M metagenome (GOLD analysis project Ga0163150, IMG submission 148628) | Freshwater microbial mat bacterial communities from Lake Vanda, McMurdo Dry Valleys, Antarctica - Oligotrophic Lake LV.19.P2.IB | ecosystem: Environmental > Aquatic > Freshwater > Lake >...
GCCAAAAACATGCTCTGAACCCGCCACAATTTGGTTTGACCTGACCGGTTCTTAAAAAAACCGGTCGAAACGAAAGCTAGGGTGCCGGAAAATCGATTTGTTCACAGCTTCCCGGGGGTGGGTTGTGGATTTGCATCGACGACCCACCCCGTCTGGCTGCGCGACCGCTGTCGCGGGGCGACCGCCGTCGCCGCGCTAGCCACCCCTCCCGGGAGGGGATCTTCTTAAGAGACATGACCACGCAGACTCAACAACAAACTCGGCTCCTTCGAGATCTCGGAGTTTGGGACCTTGCCGCGATTGGCATCAATGGCGTCATCGGCGGCGGAATATTCATCCTGCCGGCCACGGTGGCCCAGTTGCTGGGGACTGCTGCCCCTTTGGCTTACTTGCTGGCGGCAACCGTCGTCAGTCTGGTGGCCCTCTGTTTTGCGGTGGCCGGCAGCTATTTCACCATCGCGGGCGGGCCTTACCATTACGCTCACAAGGCGTTCGGCCCCTTTCTCGGTTTCCAGGTGGGTTGGGTGACCTGGTTGGTCCGTGCCACGAGTCTTGGTGCGTTGTCGAGCGGAATGTCCACATACCTGGGCTACTTTTGGCCTGCAGCCGCACTGGGATGGCAGAAGCATTTGATGGTTACAGCGGTTTTCATCTCTCTCGTCATGGTGAATATTTTAGGCGTTCGTTCCGGTGCTCGAGTCGTGAATCTGCTCACTGTGGTGAAGCTCCTCCCCCTCACTCTTTTCGTGGGAATCGGAGTCTTTGCCGTAGATTTACACCGGGTGCTCCCGATTCAGGAAATTTCGTTCGAACGACTTGGAGAGAGCGCCCTCCTGCTCATCTTCGCCTTTGGGGGCTTTGAGATTCTCGTCATTCCGGCGGAGGAAATGGTGAACCCGCGGCGAGACGTTCCGCACTCCCTCCTGGCCACGATGATTGTCGTGACTTTGGTCTATGCTTCCATCCAGTGGGTTGCCGCAGGCACGTTCTCCGGATTGGCCGGTGCGCAGGCGCCACTCGCTTCGGCTGCCGCCCAGTTCATGGGATCTGCTGGCGGAGCCCTGATGACCGTGGGGGCGCTGTGTTCGATTACCGGTACGATGAGCGGTTTGATGCTGGCGGGTCCGCGTGTTACCTACGCGTTGGCCCATAACCATCAGCTGCCTTCCTGGTTTGGCGCAGTTCATCCACGGTTCCGTACCCCGTACTTGTCCGTTCTGTTTTTGGGAGGCGTCTCTCTGGCCTTGGCTCTTTCGGGAACGTTCGTTCAGCTTGCTGGCTTGGCCGCCATTGCGAGGCTGCTTCAATACATTGCGACCTGCCTCGCACTGGTGAAGCTCCACAAAGAAATGGAGCGTGACTCGTCGCGGTTTCGACTTCCCGGCAAGCACGCGATACCGATGCTCGCAGTGGCTCTCTGTGTTGGGCTGCTGCTTCAAAGCAAGGCAGATCAAATTTATCTGACAGCAGGCGCCTTAGGCGTTGGTGCGGCGCTGTTTTGGCTGGCGGGTCTATTGAGCAGAACAGCTAATGTTCAACGAGGTCAATTGCAGTAAACCGGCAGAGTGCGCTGCCTTTCGAGCACACCGCCCTCCAAGAGCATTTGCGGATGTTGCTGAAGCCCGGCTAGTCCTCCTCGTCCTCGTCCTTCTTCGGCTCGCTTTTCGTTGCAAGCCGGCTCACCAGACAGGCTGGATGACTCTGTTGGAATTTCTCTACACCGGCTGCGGTTACCTGTGTGCCACCGACAAAGAGCTGCCGCAACGTGTTCATCCTGGCCAGTTGTTCCAATCCCTTATCGGTAACCATCGTCTCGGCAAGGTCGAGAAATGACAAGCGCTTCAGGGCTGCCAGGGATGGTAAGGCGGTGTCGTCAATCTTGCCGGCTTTCCACAGCCGCAGTCGCTCAAGTCTAGGAAGCAACGCCACGGCCTTAAGTCCGACACCAGTCACCTGGGTTTCACTCAGATCCAGAGACTGAAGAGCCACCAGCGTTTTGAGCTTGGCGACGCCCAAGTCTGTAATTCTTCTGCCACCCAGATTGAGCAGTCGCAAGCGAGGCAAAGCAGCAAGATGGTCGAGGTCCATGTCATTCACCTGAATTCCCCAGAGGTTTGAGTCGGTGCGTTGTTCCCCGCTTAGATCCAGATGGACGAGTGCTGGCAGCGATCGCAACTGGGCCAGCCTGTTCCCGCCCATCTTGTTACCTCCCATCACAAGCTGCTCAAGCCGGGCGAGACCCATCAGGTGATCGAGCCCATGTTCGCTGATGCGGCTGAAGCTCACATCCAAAGATTTCAGGCGCGCGAGCCCGGCGAGATGTTCCAGCCCGGTGTCGGTGATCTTGGTGCCGCGCAGGTTCAGGCGTTGCAACGCGGACCAGCCTTTGAGATGAACCAGCCCCTCGTCAGTAATGAACTCGGCAAAACCCAAGTCCAGGTCAACCACACCCGGCAACCCCTTCAGATGTTCCAGCCCGTTGTCCGTGACATGAGTATAGGAAAGGTCGAGGCGTTGGATTGCTGGAATCGCGGCCAACCGGGCCAAATCGCCATCCGTGACCCAGCTATGCCTCAGGCCGACGCTGGCAGCCTGCGACGTCTGGTCGACGGTGATAGTGCCGCCCTGTGTCTTCAGCCAGGAGGTAGCCTCGCTCAGATCAGCGGCTGCCAGTCTTGAGGCCAGCAACAGGAGACATAGAACGCTGAGGGAGCAGCTTGTCTTCGTCCAACTCATAGCGGGAGCGTAACACAAAAATCCGAACCTTGGCCCAGCGTACTCTTCACCGACACATGGCCTCGATGGGCCTCAACGATGTGTTTGACGATGGCCAGACCCAGGCCGGTTCCACCTTGCTCGCGCGATCGGGCCTTGTCCACGCGGTAAAAACGTTCGAAAATACGTGGCAAGTCTGACGAGGGGATGCCGATCCCCCGATCTTTGACGTGCAGTTCAACCCCTGTTTGCTCCGTGTTGAGACGAACCTCCAGGGAAATCTTGCCTCCTTCCGGCGTGAACTTGAAGGCGTTGTCCAGCAGATTGATCAGCACTTGCCGAGTTCGGTCGCGATCAGCTTTAATCGCAGGCAAACCTGCCTCGATCACCGCCTCAAGTTCCTGATGCTTGGTGATCCCCAGCGGCCGAAAGCTCTCGATCACTTCGTGGACGAGAGCCGGCAAGTCAATCGTTTCAGGCTTGAGCTGGAACGATTCTGACTCCAAGGTGGCCAGCGTCAGCAAATCCATGGTGAGATCCGAAAGACGGAGAGCGTGTGACTTGATGATCTCGACAAAGCGACGATTGTTGTCCTTGTCCTCCAGGGCTCCGTCCAGCAGCGTTTCGGCAAAGCCGCGAATCGATGTCAGCGGCGTGCGCAGCTCGTGCGAAACATTGGCGACGAAGTCTTTGCGAATATTCTCCAATTCCTTGAGCCGCGTGATGTCGTGCAGGACGGCCACCACCCCGCCGGACGTGGGGCCGGCTTCTCCCAGCGGGACAACCACGACTTCAAAACTACGCCGGGTGCCCAGCGCCATCTCGACAATGGCTGTGGCTTCCTTCTTGTCTGCCAGCACGCGGTCCAGGATCCCTTTCAATTCCGCGTTACGAACCACCTCAATCACTTTCCTGCCCAGGCTTTCCTTAAGGTCAGCCTGCAAGATTCTGCCCAGCACCGGATTCATCAGCGTGATGCGGCTCTCGCTATCGATCACAAGCACGCCGGCCCGCATTCCCTCCAGAATTGCAGCAACACGATTCTTCTCGTCTCGCAACGCATCAATGGTTCCTTGCAGTGCGTCGGCTGTGGTGTTCAACGACTCGGCCAGACTGCCCAGTTCGTCGCTGGTCACTTCTTTGACCCGGGCATCGAGATTGCCGTGCGCAACTTTTTCGGAAAACATCCGAATACCCTCAATGCGGCCCGTCAGCGAACGAGTAAACAGGTATCCAAGCCCCAATGCCAGCAGGAAGAGGAAAACCCACATCAGCAAGAGACCTTGCTGCGCCGAGCGGAATCCCTGAGAAACCTCTTGCAAAGGAAGCGCGAGCCGCAGAACCAGTCCGCGACTTGCTTCCGGTTCCAGGCGGTACGCCAGGTACAGCTCATTTTTTTCCACGGTATGGCTGAAGCGAACGCTGACGCCTGTGCCGGTTCTTTGGGCTGCCTGCACTTCCGGTCTTCCCGAGTGGTTGTCCATCGCGGCCGGGTTTCCCTGGTTATCCGCCAGAACTCTGCCGTCCGCTGCAATCACGGTGATGCGAAACCCTGTCTGGTGTCCAAACTCCTCAGCCCAGGGCTGCAGCGCAGCCATCGAATGCTCTGCCGGCAAGACCCGGGCAAGGATCTTCGCGGCCGTCAGCAAGCGCTGGCGTTCAAGGTGAATATAGTTGTCATGGACTCGATAGGCCATGTAGAGGTAGGTCGCCACCAACACCGCCAGCAGCAGCACTACGTACGAAATCATGATCTTGAGAAACAGGCGGCTTTTCAGGATGGCCATTCGAACTTATAACCGACGCCGCGCAGTGTGGAAATGCAGTGGGGGAACTGGGGAACCTGCTCAATCTTGGAGCGTAGTCTGCGGATGTGGACATCCACGGTTCGGAGGCTCACAAAAGACTCGCCTTTCCAGACGCGATCAAGCACTTCGTCGCGGGTGAAGACCCGGTTCGGAGCAGAGGCCAGGAGATAGAAGATGCTGAATTCCAGGGCGCTCAGCACAACGGCTGACTGGCGAAAGAGGACTTGGCGTCTCTCAAAATCCACCTGCAGATCGCCGAACGAAAGCACGCTCTCCGCTGGGGGTGGCGCTTGCGCCCGCCGCAGCACTGCCTTGATTCGGGCAGCGAGTTCGCGGGGGCTGAAGGGCTTGGAAACATAGTCGTCGGCGCCAATCTCGAATCCGATCATCTTATCGATCTCGTCGGATCGCGCGGTCAGGAAAATGATCGGAATGGCTTCGGTGCTCCGGTCGGCTTTCAGCTTTCTGCAGACTTCATTGCCGGTGAGACCCGGCAGCATCACGTCCAGCAGGATCAGGTCCGGCCGGTCTTTTCGTGCCGACAACAGGCCCGCAGACCCGTCGCTGCAAGACTCAACCGCGAAACCCTCCAGGCCCAGACTGTACCGCACCAGTTGTTGAATATCCGGGTCGTCTTCAATCAGAAGGATTTTTTTCATGCGGCGTACGCAGACTACTAATAAGAATTCGAGCGGCTCAGGCGACGTGAGCGACGATTGAAGACCCGGCGACGCTGCTGGAAGGGTCGGATTCGCAACGCTCAGCGCGGAAGTTTAGCACAACCATCAACCAGCCCGCGAAAGGGGCGGCGAAGTCAGTTCGCAGCGAGCGGCGAGGCACCCCTCGCGGCTTTTGCGAACGGCCAGATTAATCAGGAACCTCTTGAGAAACTTCCGCTTTTTCCAGAAGATCTAGGCACTCGGTGAACAGTTCCTTTCTGACCATATAGGTTTGGCTTGGTGAGTTGGGGAAGCTCGGTCACAGAGCCGCGTGCATGGGATCTCTGGCTCACGAGGAGCAATTAGAGAGCAATTAGGGACTTTAATCGCCTTGGGAATCGCCTTAACTTGATGAAGTCTGCAGGCCGATTCCTCGCAGCTGGCTGCAAGCGATATTTGACGGGCTGACCCTAGTTGCTCCCCCAGCTGGTGAGAGTCTTCGAGCACTGGCAGTAAGCGAGCGGCCAGTCCGTTCCCGTCTTCAGTCAGATTTCGGATGCGGCTGCGACGGGCGCTCACAGAAGCAAACTCGGCTGCCACGTACAGGGCGTTTACAGCAATTAAGAACAGAATCACTGCCCACACAAAAGGCGACATTCAGGTTTCTCTTTGGATTCCAGGCGAAATTGAGCGTCCGCCGCACAAGGGTAGCTGGTCCTCTTGCGGCGACCTGACCTTCGATCCGGACTCGGGGATTTTGACCGTCTAAGGCCGCAAAGAGAGAATTAGACTGGCTACAATCGCAAGACGCGTGGCAATGGCGGGATCCCTGCACTCGTTTCAGCCGAAGCTGGTCTAGCCTTGGCCTAAACTAGCCCAAGTTGATCATCAACTTGGGCTAGCGGCAGTGCCGCCGCCTCCGATGCCACTGCCAGTCTCGGAGAGAAAGCGCTCGCTGCGGTTTGGCTGGGAGTTCAGGAATGCCCCATATCGCATGTAGAAGCGGGTGCCGGTGAAGGAATGGCTACTTGAATACGCTATCACGAGCTGTCTCAGTGATGGCGAGCACGGCAGGGTGCTTGAGCTTGCGCTCCACTGAGATGGCATAGAAACGCTCAGAAATGGACTCCTCGCGGCCCACCACAGAGACCCCATATTGCCGCCGCACCTCGTTTTCGATGACTGTCGGAGCGACGAAAACTCCTACTGCCGCCTGTCCAAACGCTTTCAGCAGTGCGCTGTCTTGAAACTCTCCAACTATCTTGGGTCGAATTTGCTGGGAATCAAACCACTGATCCAGCGACCGCCGCAATGTTGAGTTGCCGGACGGCAATAGAAAGGGGGCTCCATCAAGCGAGGCAGGGAATTTTTTTCGGTAACCAGCTACCATTGGAGCCGCAGCAAAAAAAGAAACCCCACATTCTCCCAACAGATGATTGAAGGCACGAACCCGAACTGCAGCTGGGATGGGAGCGTCCGACAAAACCAGGTCCAATTGGTGTATGGAGAGTTCCGCCAGTAGACGTTCAGGCCTGCCCTCGTGACAGATCAATTGAACGGGCTCCGGCAACGCCAGGGCAGGCGCTAAAATGCGATGAGCAATCAACTTCGGCAGGCCATCGGCTATTCCTACAGCCAATCGAAGTGGCCGCCCCGTAGGACGGCCCTTGAGTGTGTCGAGCAGCTCGCTTCCCAAGGAGAAGATCTCTTCGGCGTAACGATACACAACCTGCCCTACATCGGTCAGTACCAGATTTCGCCCAGCCCGTCTGAAAAGCTTCTCGCCCAACGCGCTTTCTAAGACTCGTAACTGCCCGCTAATGGTTGGCTGCGCCAAGCTTAGCCGCTGGCAGGCCCGGGACACACTGCCCTCACGCGCCACTGTCCAAAAATAAAGCAGGTGCTGATAGTTGAGCCATTCCATGAAACAAACTATACATCGCTTTTTACGATGGCTCAATTCCAAACTATCTATTTGTTTATCGGTTGGAGTAATTCTATGTTCTCAAAGGGAAGGCGAAAAATGCGACTCCATATACGAGCACGGAACATCGAATTAACTGAGACACTGAAACACTACATTGAGCGGCGATTACAGTTCGCTCTGGGGCGATTCGGCAGAACTATTCGGCAGGTTACGATTCGTTTGTCCGATGTCAACGGCCCACGAGGGGGTCGGGACAAGAGCTGTCATGTAGAGGTAAGGTTGATTCCCGACGACCGAATTATCGTTGGAGATACCCAGAGTGACCTCTATGCAGCGATTAATGGCGCCATCGAACGTGCAGTTCGAGCTGTCTCCAGGCAATTGGCGAGGGAACGCGAACGTGGGACGAGCCGCTCCGTTCAGCGCGCGCTCTCCATGTTGGGAGAGGTTGTCAATCTCGCGGACCCGTCGAAATCTAATGAAAACTGAAAGGGGCGAGGCTATGTCTTCTGGAACCGGAAAAGCTTTCATCAGCAAAGACCTGTGCAAGGAAACGCAACATTCGGACACTAGGGAGCTGCGCCGGATTGCGAGTGAGGCCGAGGCGCGGCCCCGTTTGCTGCTGATCGATCCTGACCTACAAGTGCAGGAGCTGATAAATGAAGTTTTCCCGCCCGATTCGGCTGAGGTCACCTTTGAGGAATCACTGGAATCCTGGGAAAAGGTAGTAAAGGACAACTCTTCCCTTGATGTCATTTTGATGGATCTTACAAATCCTGTGGAAAGATGTTTTGAGCTGGTTTCGCAACTGAAGGACATGTGCCCACCAACGGAGATAATCCTTATTTCAAGAATTGCAGACGATTACTTGTGGGTTGAGTCCGTCCAGCGAGGGGCTTACGATCTTCTGCCGAAACCCTTGCATAGAAACGAGGTTCACAGGATCGTGACCAATGCCACCCAAAAAAGCCGGGCTACCCGGAGGGACGAATATCACGGTATTCAGCATATTGAGTCATCCCGGGAACATTGTAGTTGAGATGTCCACTCTCACAGACCCTGTCAGTGGCAACTCGACAGACGGAATCCATTCGGAAACAGAATTTGAGACTATGCGAACTGTCAAAGCCAAACCTAACCCTAAACCCGTACTAGAGCTCATGAAAGTATGCTGTGAAACATGTCATCTGATTCATCTCTATCGGGGCAAATCGCATGTTACCTGTGTCCACTGTGGTAGCCCGATGGACCCCGCCAAGCTTGAGATCCCAAAGAAGCAGAGCCGTGAATCGAATTTGAGTGCAGAGCTAGCAAAAGGGTGTCAGTGATGGCACTCGAGAGGTTTCATCTCCAGAGATGTCAAACCCTTGCTGACTTCAATGATGATGGAAGAGGGCTAACCGGGATATCGACGAAGCAGTCTGGAAACGCTGCGCAGGCGCAGGTCGCGGCCCATAGTCGGTCCACAATGTATTTACGGTTCCAAAGGTTCCAAAGCTGAGAGGCTCTATATGAAAGCAATCGTACTTGGACTTTCCATGTCACTCTTTTTGACATTAGGTGCTCAGGCTCAGCTGAAAAATAAGGCGATTCGCAACTTGCAACGCAGAGCACTTGGATGAACGGACTTCCACTCGAATACTGTATTGGAAACATCGAGGCAGACCAGCCCGAAAGCGAGCTCGTGGTCGAGTACGGACGTGGAGGAAAGCTTACGATGATCCTGCGCATTTCGACAAAATGACTCTCGGGAAAACCTGGGGCCTGGGAGAAGACCATTGGACTACTCTGGACATGAACGTCCCCTTGAGAATTGGCGGCAAAGATATTCCGGCAGGCCATTACTACCTGGGCCTGTACCGTTCCGCTGACAGCGGGACCTGGAGCCTCAAGTTTCTTGATCCTGCGAAAGTCCTGCAAGGCCGACTGGATGGACTTGAAATCAACGAAGCCGCAGTTGAAGCTACCATCCCCATGAACTTGGAAGAGAGCAGTCAAGTGAATGAACTACTCACAATAACTTTGTGTCACCAAAGAGAAAGTCTATCAAACGTTACGCTGAAGGTTATGTGGGGAAGACTTCAGTTGAGTACTCTCCTCCAATGTGAGCTGGACAAAACTAACACCCAGTTCTGAAACTTCGCCTGCGCAGTTCCAAGCCATTACTAACAAGCCTTCCAGGCATGGCCGGTCTCACCCCCAACACTCGTGATCGCCTCACTTGCCCATACGCCATCGTAGTAACAATTAATTCATTTGCGGCAGTTGGTCGTTGCGACACATCGGTTAAACAAATGGGTATGTTCTGAACTATCTATTTGTTCTTTTACGGCCCGGTCCCTAGTATGAGTATTGACTGCACCACAACTGTGGAATGAACTAGCAAGAGGATCAATCCGGCGAGGAGTAAATGACCCAATGCAGTCCACTTCTCTGCAGCAATTCGTCAAGGAGGTAGCAATGGCAAGAGAAGATTCCTTTACCAATATAGGGCCTAATCGGGAAGATGACCATTTCCGCAAAAGGGACTTAGAGTTAATTGAAAAAATGCGAACTTCGGCCGAAAGAGAGGCTGAACGCCGACACATCGCCGAGGCCATCGGTGTTACTGACGACACGGTTCTCGACCAGCTTCAAGAGCTGCGCCTTACGTGCCAGGCGGTGAAGCTATTGTATCTGTTGCCTCCCCTAAATGTGGCATGGATTGACGGTTCAGTGACCAGGAGCGAGCGGACTATCTCGGAATCCATGGAGAAGGCACGGTGAATACGAGCAATACCAATCTCGCACCGAGCCTGCGCGAGCGCGTCCGCGTTTTCATCGAGAGTGTGCGCTTCGAAAGGGCAATTACGACGCTGATCGTCGCCAACTCCATCACGCTCGGGCTTGAAACCTCGCTTGCGGTCGTCGCACGCTTCGGCGCCCTGCTGCACGTAATAGACCGCACGGTTCTTGGCGTCTTCGTGGTCGAGTTGCTGTCGCGCTTCTTCGTCTACCGCCGTCGCTTCTTCCGGGACCCGTGGCGCGTGTTCGATTTCGTGATCGTAGGGATCGCGCTGCTGCCTGCGAGCGGGACGTTCAGCGTCTTGCGCGCCTTGCGCGTGTTGCGTGTGCTGCGGCTGATATCCCTGGTGCCATCGATGCGCGGGGTGGTCGGCGCTCTGCTCACGGCATTGCCGGGGATGGCATCGATCGTCGGCCTGATGGCACTCGTGCTCTACGTGTCGGCGGTACTGGCCACGAAACTGTTCCGCGAGATCGCGCCGGAGTTCTTCGGCACTCTCGGCGCCTCGCTGTTCACGCTGTTTGAGGTGATGTCGGAGGACTGGTCTCACATTGCGCGCGGTGTGATGGCGCAGTCGCCGTACGCCTGGATGTTCTTCGTCACCTACCTGCTGATCGCGACGTTCATGATGTTGAATCTGTTCATTGCGGTGGTCGTCAACGCGATGCAATCGCAGGTCACGGAAGACCTCAAGGGAGAGGGAGAGGCGCACACTCGGTTGATCCTCGACGAAGTACGCGCGTCGCGGCGAGAGATCGAGGCGCTGCGCGTACCGTCGAAATCGTGATCTCGTGTGGAGGGAGACCGACGGGCCCGGCTTTGTCCTCGCCGATGACCGCGGGTATGGAACCAGTGCCCAGGCGATGCGGTTCAGGAAAGCGTCAGCAGTATCAACTGACTGGCGAACGCCAGGAGGCTTGACCCACGAACGAGGAGAGTAGCGAATGGTTTGGCTTTGGGTAGGATTCATCGTCTTTGTGCTACTGATGTTGGCGTTGGACCTGGGGGTGTTTCATCGTCACGCCCATGTGATAACGGTGAAAGAGGCCCTCGGGTGGTCCGCCGTGTGGGCCACGCTGGGGCTGTCCTTCTCTGTGTTCGTGTACTACGGGTACGAGAACCACTGGCTGGGACTGGGTAGTTCGATTGATGCTGTCGACGGGGTGATCAACGATGGCACGACGGCGACGGTCAAGTACCTGACAGGTTACGTCGTTGAGAAGTCGCTGAGCGTTGACAACATCTTCGTGATCGCAATGATCTTCGGCTTCTTCGCAGTTCCGGCTATCTATCAGCATCGAGTGCTTTTCTGGGGCATCTTGGGCGCCTTGTTGATGCGCGGCGCCATGATCGCGCTGGGTGCCACACTGATCGCTGAGTTCCACTGGATCCTCTACGTCTTTGGTGCCTTCCTGATCGTCACAGGGATCAAGATGCTCGTCTTAAAGACGGATCACTCGGACCCCAACCAGAACATCATCGTACGGCTCACACGGCGCTTCTTTCCGATCACCTCGCGGTTCCACGGGCAGCACTTCGTCGTTCGAGCTGGAGCGCCGGCCTCATACGAGAGCGAGTTCCCCGGTACTGCTGCCCTCCCGGATGAGGCCGTGGACCAAGCCCGGCCCGGCATGTTGATGCTCACGCCCTTGGCCTTGGCCCTGATTGTGGTCGAGTTTACGGATCTGATCTTTGCGGTGGACTCGATCCCAGCGATTTTCGCTATTACAGCCGATCCATTCCTGGTTTTCACGAGTAACGTCTTTGCCATCCTCGGCCTCCGGTCGCTCTATTTCGCGCTGGGGGGCATGCTCGACAAGTTCAGATACCTCAAGGTGTCGCTCGCGTTGGTGTTGATGGTCGTTGGAGTGAAAATGCTGATAGCAGAGTGGCTCAAAGGGATGCTCGGAAGCAGCTTCAACTTTTACTTGCTCGGATTCGTGCTCCTGATCCTGGCTGCCGGGGTAGCAGGGTCTTTGATTGCTGAGCGTCGCGGTGAGAGAGCCGCCTAACGAAATAAGAATTCGTGCGGCGCGATTGCGGAGAAGAGTCCGTCGAGCTGGGTAGGCAGTGGTTAGTGTCACCGGGCTAGCGTTTCGCTACGAAGTGATCGGCCAGCGGATCGAAGTCATTGTGATGGGAACCGTCTGCCAAAGCGGGGTCGAGGGATTTCTCATTAACAACACGGCCGAAAAGGTCCTTCATCAGGTTGATTGTTCCGTTCTGACCGTCAAACCAGATGGGTTTGTGACCCCGGTAAAACTGGGTTGAAAGGAATATAAACAGAATCAGGTCGACAGAACGCGATGAAAGAAAGCCGCACTCTAACTCCTGAACGGGTCTACGATATCCTCCGCCAGCGGCATAAGCCCCTGGACGTTATGACCAGCACCGTACTGCTGATCCCCTGTCGGGCTTACGAGGCAAGACCCAGGACGGGAAATAAAGGAAATCCTCTGGAATTCACAGTTTCATCAAATCAGAAAGGACGAACCGATGATCTTCATATTGTCTTCCCTTGTGGCAGTTGTTGCATTTGTGGCTTGGTCGTCATTGCGTAAGAAAGTCATCCCGTCAACAGCGGCAATGGACGATTTTGAACTGCAAAAAAACATGGCGTACCGCACGGCAATGCTTGTCAGTGGAGGCTTGGCTGGGGCTGCTTTACTGATCGCCCTTGCCCAAGGCTTAACGCAAATTCCCGCAGGTCATGTGGGCGTCATCGATTTCTTTGGACGGGTTTCTGAAAGAACCTTGAAATCGGGAGTCAATGTTGTCAATCCGATGGCGCGGGTTATCAAGATGTCGGTGCAAACCAAGGAAATGCGAGAACAGATGCAGGTTCTCTCGAAAGAAGGGCTGACGATCGCGCTGGAACTCAGCACGCTCTACAGACTCAATGCCGAGTCGGCAGCCGAGGTTTACAGGACCATCGCTGGGGGTAACTTCGAGGAAGTTATCTTGGTACCCCAGTTTCGTTCGATTAGTCGAGCAGCGACGGCCAGTTTTCAAGCCAGCGCTCTGTATTCTGTCGAGCGGGAGCAGCTGGCCATTCAGATTCAGCAGGAACTGTCAAAAGTCGTGGGGCCACGGGGAGTGATCATTGAGTCTACCCCATTGCGCGGTGTCGGCTTGCCGCCTCAGTTGACCGAAGCGATCGAACAGAAACAGCGAGCGGATCAGGAAAGTCAGCGTATGGAATTCATCTTGACGAAGGAGAAGCAGGAAGCTGACCGCAAGCGAATTGAAGCACAGGGGATTGCCGACTTCCAGCGAATTGTGGCCGCCGGGATCAGCGAACAGCTCTTGCGATGGAAAGGGATCGAAGCCACCCTCAAGATCGCTGAATCCACCAACTCAAAGGTCGTCGTCATTGGCAGCGGCAAGGATGGGCTGCCGATCATTCTCGGTGATAAATAGCAAGGGACAAATACGTGGGGGGATAGAGAGCTGGCCTACTTGATTTTTGCCCGAGAAATCAGCTCTTGATTGTGACACCCATAACAGTCAAACACGCCGAGTGATGATGGCCAACCAGCTTGTAACTTGAGCTCCGCGGACAGTGGCACGTGTCACACTGAGGATGCGACGCTCGCCAAGCCTGTGTTGCTTAAGGAGGTAGAAGGTTATGCCCAATTCGATCGATGTATTCTCTCACAATTAGCTGCAATAACGAAGAGGCGCTTAGGTTATGAAATGGTCTTGGAGGCTGGGAAAGTTTGCCGGTATTGGTGTCTATGTCCATGCCACGTTCTTCTTAATGATCGGCTGGGTGGCATTGTCCCACTGGATGCAGGGGCACAGTCTGGCCGCCACGCTCGTAGGAGTGGGGTTCATCCTGGCAATCTTCGGTTGCGTGGTGCTACATGAGTTCGGACATGCACTTGCGGCCAAGAGGTACGGCATCAAGACGCGAGATATCACACTTTTGCCGATTGGGGGCGTGGCTCGTTTGGAACGCATGCCGGAGGATCCCATCCAGGAGTTGTGGGTGGCTCTCGCCGGACCCGCTGTCAATGTGGTCATTGCCGTGTCGCTTTACCTATGGCTTTATGCCACAGCAAGCCTAGAGCCCTTTCCTAATTTGAGCCTTACTGCGGGACCGTTCATTCAACGACTCATGCTAGTTAATGTTTTTCTCGTCCTATTTAATATGCTCCCGGCCTTCCCGATGGATGGGGGTCGAGTGCTTCGGGCACTTTTGGCAACCCGAATAGAATACACCAGGGCAACCACTATCGCCGCCAATGTCGGGCAAGCCATGGCATTACTATTTGGCTTTCTCGGTTTTTTCACCAATCCTTTTCTGTTGTTCATTGCGCTGTTTGTTTGGATTGGTGCGGAGCAGGAGGCGAGTATGACACAGATGAAATCAGCTTTAGGTGGCATTCCTGTAGCGCGAGCGATGATCACCGATTTTCATACCCTTTCGCCTGAGGATTCCCTGGATCGGGCCATTGAATTGATCCTCTCAGGCTCACAACAGGATTTTCCTGTTGAGGAGAATGGGCAGGTGGTCGGCGTATTGACGCGAAGTGACTTGCTGCTGGCCCTGGCCAAAGAAGGGAAGGGGTTACCAGTAAGGGCAGTTATGCAACGTGACTTTCAGGTGATTGATTCTTCTGAAATGCTGGAGGCGGGATTGATGCGACTCCAAACCTGTCAGTGCCATACCTTGGCGGTGACAAATAAGGGGCGGTTGGTAGGTTTAGTCACGATGGACAATTTAGGTGAGTTTATGATGATTCAATCCGCACTTAATGCTTCCCAGGGGAAGTCGTTGAAGTTGGATCCAAGACCAGTTCAGGGGTAATTCTTCAGCTAATGTTGAACTACAAAAACAATCGAGGTTCAAAAAGGCTTTTTAGCCACAGTCTTAGTCAGACTTATTGCTTGGCTTAACGTCTCGCCCGCATCTGCCAGAACGGTTGGTCGTGCGTCCAGTGGGCAACGCGCGAATATAGGATACCTTGAACTGCTTGAACAGGTGCCGGCAGCTACCATGAAGCCCCCAAACCCGCGGTTCCATCACATCAGAAAGGACGGTCCTATGAGCTTCGCATTATTTTGCCTTGCCACTACAGTCGCATTCTTTGTGTGGACGTCATTATGTACAAAAGTCGTCTGCCCGGCAGAGGTGGGGACCATTCTGAACTGTAGGAGGAGAAAATGCTGACCCGCACCGCAGTGATGAGCAAAACAATTCGCCAGCTTCGTTTCTCTGATCGCCCGCTTGTTAGTTATCGCGCTATTGACCATTGCAGCATCATACCTGGCCCTGGGTCAACCGCCAGCCAAGCAGTCGGAACGCGCTAACCAGCAAGGCAGAGTTGAGCGGGAGCTAATCAAGCTGGAGCACGAGTGGGCCGATGCCGTGGTGCGAGGTGATACTGCGGTACTCGACCGCATTGAAGCCGACGATCTGATTGTGACGGATACTGATGGCAAAGTCTCGAATAAGGCCCAAGATCAGGCGGACATTAAGTCCGGCGCTTTCAAAGTCGAGTCGATCAAGCTCGACAACATGAAGGTTCAAGCTTATGGGGACACAGCTGTGGTGACTGGCCGCACCACAATGACGGGTCAGTACAAAGGGAAAGACATCAGCGGTCAATACCGCTGGACCGACGTTTTTGTCAAGCGGCAAGGGCGCTGGCAGGTGGTCGCCACGCATGCGAGCCAGATCAGACGGTGATGATCGGAGCGAAGCTTGTTAGCAATTGCGATTGAAGTCATTGAATTCATCGAGGCCCTCGGCAGCAGTGATTGTTGATTGGATATGAGTTTGGCCGGATGAATTCAACAAGAACGGAGCGCCCGAAGCCCGTAACTGGACTTTTGAACGAGGCTTTGTTCGGAATCAGGAGCAACAGGTGCCTGGCGAAAGAGGACTTGGCGTTTCTCGAAATCCACCTGCAAATCGTCGAACGAAAGCACCGTCTCCACCAGGGGAGGCGCTTGCACTCGCCGCAGCACTGCCTTGATTCGGGCAGCGAGTTCGCGGGGCTGAAGGGCTTGGAAACATAGTCGTCGGCGCCAATCTCGAATCCGATCATCTTATCGATCTCGTCGGATCGCGCGGTCAGGAAGATGATCGGAATGGCTTCGGTGCTCCGGTCGACTTTCAGCTTTCTGCAGACTTCATTGCCGGTGAGACCCGGCAGCATCACGTCCAGTAGGATCAGGTCCGGCCGGTCTTTTCGTGCCGACAACAGGCCCGCAGACCCGTCGCTACAGGTCTCAACCGCAAAACCCTCCTTGCCGAGACTGTACCGCACCAGTTGTTGAATATCCGGGTCGTCTTCAATCAGAAGGATTTTTTTCATGCGGCGTACGCAGACTACTAATGAGAATGAGCGGCTTAGGCGACGTGAGCGACGATTGAAGAACCGGCGATGCTCGAAGAGTCGAGTTCAGCACGTTCGGGCAGGAAGTCTAGCATAAGTAACAAGCAGTGAAATAAGCTGGAGTGATGCTCACTGAAGGTGTTCTCAGTCGTCGAAACAGGCGCTTGCTGCGGCTCTGCAACACAGCGCGAAAATTCCTTCCGTCAAAATTCGTTGCCTCGTATTGACAATCCATTTTTTTTGACTACAATGCGCTTGCTTCCTGGTCAAACCATTGCTGATATCTTCAGCGCAGACGCTCTTTCTCCAAAGCCAGTTGTTCGGAATGCCAAATTAAGCCGGGATTTAAGTTCTCTCTAGCCCTGTGGAGGGGTGAATGCCAAATTCTGAGGGCAAAGGCGAAAAAAACTCCGCCAATGTTGCCGTTGATCAGTCTCCTGCTGCCCCTGTTCCGCCTGCCCAGCCTGAAAAGACTGGAAAGTTAGCTGGATTACTGTCCAAGTTTTCCGGATTTTTCAAAGGAGGAAAAGCTGTCGGCACGGTGCCCCGCCGGCGACGCATCGTGACGGCCTGCACTCTGGGTTTCCTGGGAACGAATTTCTTCATGTTCCTCCGGTTTTTCTTTCCGCGGACTTTGTTTGAACCCAAGAGCGTTTTCCGGATTGGCTATCCCTCTGACTTTGGTTTCGGTGTTGATACCAAGTTTCAGAAGGACTATCGAATCTGGGTGGTTCGCAATGCTGAAGGACTCTTCGTCATCTACGCGCGTTGCACCCACTTGGGATGCACGCCCGATTGGAAGTCGGGTGAAAATAAGTTCAAGTGCCCCTGCCATGGAAGCGGTTACGACACCGAAGGGGTCAACTTTGAAGGCCCCGCTCCCCGGCCTCTCGACCGGGCCAAAGTGGAATTGGACGCCGAAGGGCAGATTGTGGTGGATACGAGCGTCCTGTACGACTGGCCCAAAGGTGGCCGCTCGAAGTTCAAAGACCCGGGAGCCTTCTTACCTCTATAACGAACGCACTTAATCTCCCCAAAGCCACCAACCGCAATTCGATTACTGGAGAACTGTGATGCCAGAGGATCTCAAGGACCAGAACGGGAGCAAGAAGGGTCTGACGGCTCTGTTGGACGGAGTAAAGGGCGAAGTTAAGGTCTTAAAGGAAAAGGGCGTCGAAGACGTGAAGGCGCTGCAGGATCCCGAAAAGACGCAGCTCTACAAGTCCATTTTCCGTGTCAAACACGACGACAAGCCGCGCAGTCGCGCTCTGGGAGTGCTCTCCAACGTTTTTCTGCACCTCCATCCGGCCAAGATCAACCGCGACGCAGTAGCCTACAACTATACTTGGGGCATGGGTGGCATCACGTTCTACCTGTTTGTCGTGCTGACGTTCACCGGAGCGCTGCTGATGTTTTACTACCATCCCACGAAGGTTCAGGCATTTCGCGACATTCTCTATCTTGAGCACGATGTGCCTTTCGGCAAGCTTCTTCGGAACATGCATCGTTGGGCAGCGCACTTGATGATCATCACGGTGTGGCTGCACATGTTCCGTGTGTTCCTGACCGGTTCCTACAAGAAGCCCCGCGAGTTCAACTGGGTCGTCGGCGTCATTCTGATGCTGCTCACCCTGTTGCTTTCCTTCACGGGCTACCTGCTGCCGGACGACCAGCTTGGCTTTTGGGCCGTGACGGTTGGAACCAACATGGCGCGAGCGACTCCTCTACTCGGACATGAGGGGCCCTTTGGTCCAGAGATGGGGATGACGGCGTACAACGACATTCGGTTCGGACTGCTTGGAGGGTCCATCGTCGATTCGAATGCTCTGTTGCGGGCCTATATCTGGCATTGCATCGCCATTCCATTGATTGCATCCATCTTCATGGTGGTGCATTTCTGGCGCGTGCGCAAAGACGGTGGCATCTCCGGCCCTGCCCCGATGATGCTGGCATCGGAAATCAAAGAGGAGAGGAAATTCTGAGGCGCTCAAGAAGAAATGAACCGCAGAGACGCGGAGACGCAGAGAGTTAATGAGATAACCGAGAAGATCATTGGGTGCGCCATCGAGGTGCATCGACATTTGGGACCTGGACTCTTGGAGTCGGCCTACGAGGAATGTACATGTCACGAGATAGCCGAATTAGGTTTGCGACTGCAACGCCAGATCCCATTGCCCGTGATTTACAAAGGGGTTCGTCTGGATTGCGGCTATCGCATGGATACAGTCGTTGAAGACCTGGTGGTCATCGAGTTCAAGACCGTGGAAAAGTTATTGCCAGTACACGAAGCGCAGCTACTCTCGTACCTCAAGTTGTCAGGTTTGTCGGTTGGACTTCTGATCAACTTTCATGTCCCAGTTTTGAAAGATGGGTTGAGGCGAATCGTGAATCACTTTGGAGAATTCTCTGCGTCTCCGCGTCTCTGCGGTTAGCTTCTGGAGGCTTTCTTATGGACTGGGCTCAGATTTGGGAAATTGCTTCGGCGCCGGACAATGTTCCGATCGTCGCCTTGATTTTGTTGGTGCCGTTCTACTGCTGGTATGGACTCAGGCAGTCATTTGCCAACGACAAGCTGATTACCCAACTGGAAGCCGATCCCCAGATGGCCAAAACCCACCATCGTAAGATCCAGCCCTGGAAGAAGGGCTGGGATCGCGAGGTCCACGTCTGGCCGTTTCTGCTTCGGATCGAGTTTCTGGCGACGATCATCGTGACCTTGGTCCTAATGGTCTGGTCGATCACTCTGGATGCTCCACTAGAGGAACCGGCGAATCCAAGTCTGACCATGAATCCGTCGAAGGCGCCGTGGTATTTCCTTGGTCTCCAGGAGATGCTGGTTTATTTTGACCCGTGGATGGCGGGCGTGGTGCTCCCGTCGCTGATTCTGGTGGGCTTGATGGCGATTCCGTACATGGATGCCAATCCGCTCGGCAACGGATACTACACGTACAAGCAAAGAAAATTCGCCATTCTGGCCTTCTGTTTCGGTTTTCTGGTCTTGTGGTTATCAATGGTCGTCATCGGGACCTTCATTCGTGGTCCCGGGTGGATTTGGTTCTGGCCAGGGCAGACCTGGGATCACAACAGGGTAGTGTTTGAGGCCAACCGCGATTTGCCAGACATTTTCGGCATTAGCAGTGCGCTCGGCAAAGGGGTTTTCGGGGCAGTTGTCACAGGCCTCTATGCCATTGTGACGGCGTTTGCGTTCCACAAGGTCCTTACCTGGAACGATTTCAATCGCAAGATCTACAAACGCATGAGCCTTGTGCAGTATCTGACGGTGCAATTCTTCATGGTGTCGATGATGGCGCTGCCGGTGAAGATGATTGCCAAGTTGGCATTCCGCATCAAGTACGTGTGGGTCACGCCCTGGTTCAATATTTGACAGAAAGTACAAGATGGAAGCGATCCTCGCTTCGAACCGTTTTAGTCAGTGAGTGCTTAGCCATTAGTCATCCGTCCAAGGAGGCTTGAAGGTGCCAGAGAACGCCCCTCCCGTTGAAGACAAAGATCCTGTCGTAACGCAATCCCTGAGCGGTCTTCTGCTCGTTACGTCGCTATTGCTGGTGCTCTCGCTGGTTTGGGCCGTCTACGACGAAATCTATGGGCAGCGTCCGTGGAAGGGCATTCAGAAGATCTTTGTCCAGCGGTATACGGACTTCTTGAAGAAAACAAAGCCGAAGCAGGCAGCCGCGGAAAAGGCCGTCCGGCAGTCCGAGGCGTACCGGAAGATCCAGCAGGAGATTGCCGATCACGAGAAGGTGCTAGCCCCGAAATTGAAAGAGATTGATCAGGAGGTCACCGAGGTTATCGGGCCGCGTCTCACCGCGCTGACCGATCCTTTCGCCTTGGCACGCAGCGAGATCCAAGCGGTCATCTATCGGGTTGAAGTCGCTTCTTCTCAAAGCACCAAAGACTCGCTCAGCCAGGATATTGAAAAGTTGAAAGCCCGTCCGGTGTCGCTCTCCCTGCCTGCAGCAAACGGGCAGATCGAAAAAGTCGCCATGAATTTCACCCAGCTGGAGCAAGAGTTTAATCGCTTGCAGCAGCGCAAGGGCGAACTGGCGGCGCGACGCGGTGAGCTTGTCAAGCCCGTCGGTGAGCTGCGGGCGCAGCTGGATGCAGTCATGAAAGAAAGGATGACGGGGCTGACCGAAACCCAGGTTGACGGACTGCTGAATAAGATGCGCACGTTTAGTGTGGATATTAAGCAGATCCATGTGGCAGCTGTGGATTTGGTCGATCGCTGTGAGTCCTGCCATTTGGGAATTCGTGAACCGCTCGTGCTGACCAAAGCGGATATGGGCGGCGAGGGAGCGTTTACCAGCCATCCCAGCAAGGCGCTACTGCAGATTCACGATCCGGAGCGCTTTGGTTGTACCCCCTGTCACAACGGCAACGGCATAGCGACCACCAGCGTGCAGAAGGCCCATGGACGCTACAAGCACTGGTTGTGGCCGATGTATGATAAAGAGAATGCGCAGGCCGGATGCCACCAGTGCCATGCCTCAGATTTGGTGCTCGACCACGCCGCTGTGCTCAACACGGGGAAGGAAATCTTCCGCGGCAAAGGCTGCATGGGTTGCCACCGATTGGAAGGCTTCGATGCCGAGGCAGAGGCCTTGACCACCAATCGTCAAACCATTCGGAAGTTGGAAGGCGACCGCAACGAGCTCGAGAAGGGCATCGAGCAAAGTGGAAAAGATGCCGACGCCGCTGCAGACAATAAGGAAGCACAGCGCCTCTACGCCCAGGCCGACGCCTTTCGACAGACGATCAGCAACATCGACAATCAGATGGAGCAACTCGATGTGCAGTCGAAGAGCCTGTTGCGCGAGCAGAAAAAGGTGGGTCCTAGTCTGAAGGAAGTCCGCGTGAAAATGAGGAAAGAGTGGATTCCTGTTTGGCTCGAGAATCCTCATGCGTATCGGCCGTCAACCAAAATGCCCGCGTTCCGATTGGACAAGGAGCAGCGCGAGGCAATTTCCGCTTACATCTGGCAGTCGGGAGTGCAGGGACAGTTGCCGGTCCAGAAGCCGGGAGATGTGACCCGAGGCAAAGAGCTGTTTGAAACTCGTGGATGCCTTGGTTGCCATTCCGTAGGGGAGGGTGACAACGTTTTGGGAGGAAGCTTCGCGGCCAATTTGTCGCGCGTCGGAGAGAAAGACCACTATGATTATCTCGTCCGCTGGATCCACAACCCCCGCGAGCGAACCCGGCCGTTCTGTCCGCATGAGAAGCGCGACCTCGGGCCCGAAGACTACGCAAAGAAAGGCCTGCCGTTTGTCTTTGACTTAGACCACACCACCTGCCCCAATGACGGTCACGAACTTCAGGTTCAGCAGATGACGGTGATGCCGAATCTGCGTCTCACGTTACAGGAGACGCAGGACATTGCCAGCTACCTGATCACGCTGAAGAAGCCGGATGCCTCCTATCCGGCAGCAGCCTACCTGGATGATCCGCAGCAGAAGCAAAAAGGGCTTGCCTTGGTGAAGCACTTCGGCTGCGCGGGCTGTCATGAAATCGCAGGCTTGGAAGAGGAAGGGCGGATTGGAACGGAATTAACCAAGGAAGGAAGCCAGCCGATTGAACGCCTGGATTTCGCACTTTTGACTCACGATGCGAAACATGAAGGGTGGTATACTCACAAAGGATTTTTCGAGCATAAGCTTAAAGATCCTGCCGTCTACGACAAAGGCAAGGTGAAGACGCCGCTGGAAAAACTTCGGATGCCGAATTTTCGGCTGAAGGAGGAGGAAGTCACGGCCGTCACCACCTTCTTGCTGGGAAGCGTGGATTCCACTCTGCCTCCGCACTATTTCTACAATCCGAAGGATCAGCGCAAGGACATCCGGGAAGGCTGGTGGCTGGTTAACAAGTACAACTGTATGGGTTGCCACCAGGTTCGGATTGGGCAAAAGTCGCTTCTTTCCGGTCTGGCCCGCTATCAAGATCCCGACTGGAAAGAGCAGTTGCCTCCAACGCTGATTGGGGAAGGTGCACGCGTTGATCCGAATTGGCTGGCACGCTTTCTGGAGAACCCGGCCATGAGCGCCACGGATGTGAACCGGAATGGCGTTCGTGCTTATCTGAAAGTCCGTATGCCGACGTTCAGTTTTTCCGACGGAGAAATCCGGAAGATCGTCCGCTTCTTCGAAGCGCTTTCGGCTCAGGCGCAACCTTATATGCCGACCAAGCTTGAGCCGTTGACCGACAAAGAACGCGATATGGCGCGCGGCTTGTTTACTTCTACGGCAGCGCCCTGCCTGAAGTGCCACGCGACGGGAGATCCAAACCATGATCGCAACGCTACGGCCCCCAATTTCCTCCTCTCAAAAGAGCGATTGAAGCCAGGCTGGACGGCACGCTGGATGACCGATCCAGCGATGATGGCGCCGGGTACTTCCATGCCATCGGGACTTTTCCGTCATGAGGGCGGGCGCTGGGTATTCGCTGGCCCGGTGCCGGCAACGTTCAGCGGCTATGAGAAGGACCACGCTGAGCTGTTGGTGCGTTACATGTTCCAGTTCACGCCCGAAGAACAGCGCCGGCTCGGCAGCCGTGGCTCGCCGTCGCCACCAAAAGTGGCGATGCGGTAGCAAATTGGACGTGATTGGAGCTGCAGAATGGTTGGCCGAGTTGAGAGTATGGAAAGACACTTTACCCTTGAATATTGGGTTGATGATGGGTGGTACGTCGGGAAACTGAAGGAGGTTCCAGGAGTCTTCAGCCAAGGTGAAATGCTCGAAGAACTAGAAGAGAACTTCAAGGATGCTTACAAAGAGACGTTGGATGAAGAACTCGTATCAGCGCACCCCGGTTCAAGAGCAAAAGGACCAGATGGCAGGTCTGGCCGTGTGAACCAGTGGCTACCGAGGCCGAAGGGGTTTAGAGTTTGTCCCCCTTAAAGAAGGGGGACCATAGGGGGTCTGAGGCAGGCTGGCGACCCCCTGCCGCAGAAGGCGCGGCGTCCCCCTTGCCAAGGGGAAAAAAAAGAAGCATCCTGTCATTAGCTCATAAATAGAGAAAAAGAAAGGTCACAAGACATGAAAAAACGACTCGGACTCTGGCTGACAACATCTTCCTTTGCCCTTCTTTTGGTTGCCTGCGGGGGCGGGGGGGAACAGAAACCTGCTGAGACTGCAGAATCGAAGCCGGCGGAATCGGCAGCACCTGCCGGACCGGTAACCGCAATAGACCCAGCCACCGCCGCCACCGTCACCGGAAAGGTGTCCTTTGAAGGTGAGAAACCGAAGCCGCGACAGATCCGGATGGATGCGGAAGCGTCTTGTGCTTCCCTGCACAAGGCTCAGGTCTTCTCTGAAGAGGTTGTCGTGAACGACAACAACTCCCTCCAGTACGTTTTTGTGTATGTGAAAGAGGGATTAGGTGACAAGACCTTTGCCGCTCCCACCGAGCCGGCTGTTTTGGATCAAAAAGGATGCCTCTACACGCCTCACATGATCGGTGTCCAAGCCGGACAGACGGTGAAGATTCTGAACAGCGATCCCACGACGCACAACATCCATCCGGTACCCGCCAACAATCGGGAATGGAATACCTCAATGTCGCCAGGTGGATCTCCGTTGGAGCGGACCTTCGCGCGCGAGGAAGTGATGATTCCAGTGAAGTGTAACGTTCATCCCTGGATGAAGAGCTACATCGGTGTGCTGAAGCACCCCTTCTTTGCAATTACCGGCAAGGACGGAACCTTTGAGATCAAGGGATTGCCACCGGGTGAATACACGATCGAAGCGTGGCATGAAAAGCTGGGTGCTTCGACACAGAAGGTAACGGTGGCTGCGAAAGATTCGAAAGCTGTTGACTTCAGTTTGAAAGCGGCGTCGTAACCAAATTTGAATCTTGGCTGTCATTCCCACGAAAGCAGGAATCCAGGTAGGTCTCGGATGAGACTGGATTCCCGCTTTCGCGGGAATGACGGCTTGGCGTGGGTTGGCATCAGTCCACCTCGGGTTCTCCAGGACTGGGCGTCATAACTGACTCGACTTATCTCTTCCATTCAATGCAACCGAAAGTTCATCCTGCGCCGATTCGAAACCGAGCGCTTCACAGCTTTGCAGTTTTCACGGCCTGTTGCACGTTTCTCCTGATCATCGCCGGCGCGCTGGTCACAGGCAACGATGCCGGTCTGGCAGTTCCCGACTGGCCGCTGTCCTATGGCTCACTGACTCCGCCCATGATCGGCGGAATTTTTTATGAGCACGGTCACCGCATGGTGGCCAGCTTTGTCGGCTTGCTCACGATCATCCTCGCCGTCTGGTTATGGAAAAGGGACGATCGTCCCTTTGTGCGCAGGCTGGGGTGGATTGCTCTGGCGGTCGTGATCACTCAAGGGATTCTGGGCGGAATCACGGTTCTCTTCTTCCTGCCGGCCCCCGTTTCGGTCATGCACGCCTGCCTGGCTCAGGCGTTCTTCTGCATTGTTTCAAGTCTGGCGCTGCTCACTTCGGAAAGTTGGAAACGTAGCGAGGGAAGCGTTGCCAATGACACCAAAGGCGTCTCCATGCGCCAGCTTTCGGTCTGGACAACGGCTTCGGTGTACGGGCAGCTGATTCTCGGCGCTGCGTTGCGGCATTCGAAGACAGGCCTGCTCTGGCATGTCTTTGGCGCATTCATCGTGACGTTTCTTGCAATTTGGACCGTGGCTCGGGTCTACAAGTACTACGCGAACGTCGCGCGGCTCTTTCGTCCGGCGATGATTCTTGGTATTTTACTGGCCGCACAGCTTTCCTTGGGAGCCGGCTCGTACCTAGTGCGCCTGGCCAGTCGTGAAGATGTTCAGCCGGGTGACTTAATGGTTGCTGTAACCACCGCTCATGTCGCTACAGGAGCAGCGGTGTTGGTTACCAGCCTTCTCTTGACCCTTCAGTGCCGATGCTTGCTGATTCAGGCAACGGCAAAACTGCGGGTGACGCCGGTTCCACAGGGAGCCACTTCATGACCGTCCGAGCTGAAATGGCGCCAATCAAATCCACCTCTCTAGGCGGAACGGGGATAGGTGCCGTTGTAGCGCCATCTCTTAAGGCCCACCAGGCCGCGAGTCCGGCTGACGCTGCCCATGTCAAACCTTCGAAGCTGAGCGATTATCTGGGCCTGACAAAACCCGAAGTGACTTTCCTGGTTCTGATTGCGACGGCACTGGGCGGTTTCATGGCGGCTGAATCACCTGACTTGCTGGTCCTGTTCCATGCGGTTTTGGGTACGGCGATGGTTGCTGGCGGTACTGCGGCACTCAACCATTATGTTGAGCGCGAGCACGATGGAAAAATGCGCCGCACGGCCAATCGGCCGCTGCCTTCGGGCCGGCTCAGTGCGCGGGAAGCGCTCGGGTTCGGCGCAGGGATTTCAGTCGCCGGCATTGTCTACCTGGCTGTCCTGGTGAATTGGCTGACCAGTTTTTTGGGACTGGCCACTTTGCTCAGTTATCTGTGTATCTACACGCCGCTCAAACGCCGGACAACCTGGGCTACTTTCATCGGAGCATTTCCAGGGGCTGCGCCGGTACTGATGGGATGGGCCGCCGTAACCGGCAGTCTCAGCATGGGAGCCTGGGCGCTGTATGCTCTGCTTTTTGTCTGGCAGTTTCCGCACTTCCTGGCGATTGCTTGGATGTACCGTGAGGACTATGCTCGTGCGGGTATGTTGATGTTGCCAGCGGACGATCCACGGGGCGACGTGGCGTTTCGCCAGATTTTGGCATACTCGCTAGCACTGATTCCCGTTAGCTTGATTCCGACGCTGCTTGGAATGACGGGAAACATCTATCTGTGGACGGTCGCAATCCTCGGCTTTGCTTTCTTGTGCTTTGCCTGGCAGGTGTCGCGTGAGAGGACCAAGACGAGCGCCCGAAGGCTCTTGCACGTTACCGTCATCTATCTGCCTCTGGTGTACGCCTTGATGGTCGCCAACAAGACGACGTAGGAGGCGCAGTCAATTGGCCAGATCGGTTTCGCATGCCGCCTGTCGAATTCAAGGATTCGACAGCCGAGATTCGAAATCTTTTCTTAGCAGGATCCGGTGACCGGTGGGAGGATACGTCTCCAGGCAGCCGTCACCGCCCTGCTGATGTTGACCGATTTACTCTGATCGTCACGCCAAAGGAGGCAAGAGCATGGGGCGAGCTCTCGCGATATTGATCTGGCTCATTACGTTGTCCGCAGTGGTTTTGTTTTCGGGCAAGCATGGTTGGTTTCCCGAGGCGATTTCTGAGCACGGCCCAGCCATTGACGCGCAGTTCATGCGAACTTTGGTGGTCGTCGCCATTGCTTTTGTGGCTTCGCAGGTGGCTTTGGGTTGGTACGTTTGGCGTTACCGCGACACGGGCAAGGGTGAAGTCATTTACACCCACGGGAACACGAAACTCGAAATCGCGACGATGCTCATCGTCACAGTTGTTTTTGTTGTTCTGGCCGCGATGGGGCAGCAGGTTTGGGCGCAGCTGCACCTGCAGGATGCGCCGCCAGGCGCCGTTCAGATCGAAGTGACTGGTCAGCAGTTTGTCTGGAATATCCGCTACCCCGGCGCCGATGGCAAATTCGGGCGCACCGATCCGAAGCTGATTAACGACCAGGAAAACCCTGTGGGAATCGACCTTAAAGATGCTGCTGCCAAAGATGACATTGTCAGCATCAATCGCATGGCCATTCCGGTGAACAAGCCGATTCAGGTGATTCTGCGAGCGAAGGATGTCACGCACAGCTTCTTTGTTCCGGCACTGCGGTTCAAGCAGGATACGGTCCCCGGTCTGTCAATTCCAGTCCACTTCAAGGCTCTCAAGACCGGTGAATATGAGATTGCCTGTGCCGAGCTCTGTGGCCTGGGTCATTACAAGATGAAGGGCTATTTGATGGTGATGGAAGACGCGCCGTACGCAGCTTGGCTGAAAGATCGCGCCGAGAACTAAGAAGGGCTGTAACTGTTTAGCTCGTTGTAGCGCAGACCGGCGTTTTCTGCCGGTCTGCGGCAGTGGATCTTGCAGAACTGAACGGATGCGGTACCGCGAAAGGCTGCCAAAAAAAAGCCGCAGACCCACACAAGACGCGGGTCTGCGCTACAAGGTTTTGCGCAAGCAGAAAAAGGTTCGACCGTTCGGCACATCGTTAGCTGATCGGTGACTGCCGAGAGCTTTTTGAAATAAGGAGAATTCAATGTCTGAGACTTCTCATGCGCACCCAGTGCATGCTGCTCCCACCGGATTTATCCGGAAATGGGTCTTCAGCCTGGACCACAAGGTCATCGGCATCCAGTACATCTTTCTGGCCCTGGTTGCGGTGTTCCTGGGCATGGCCCTGTCGCTGATCTTTCGCTTGCGGCTGGCTTGGCCGACGGAGCATTGGCCGCTGCTGGCGAAGATCTTTCCCGCTGGCTTTGAAGGCGGCCCAATGACGCCGGAGTTCTATCTCTCCATGGTTACGATGCATGGCACGATCATGGTCTTCTTTGTGCTGACCACGGCGCCACAAGGCGGATTCGGCAACTACTTCCTGCCGATTCAGATAGGCGCCCACGACATGGCGTTTCCAGTGTTGAACATGCTCTCTTTCTGGGTCACCTTTATCAGCATGATGGTTATGGTGGCGGCCTTGTTTGTCACTGGAGGCGCACCCATTTCCGGCTGGACCGCTTATGCGCCCTTGAGTGCTCTGGGAGAAATTGCCGGTCCTGGGCTGGGCTTGGGGCAGACGTTGTGGATCATCAGCATCGCCATCTTCTGTCTGGCTTCTCTGCTTGGGGCGTTGAATTTCATTACCACTGTCTTGAACATGCGGGCCAAGGGCATGTCGCTGATGCGGATGCCTCTGACGGTGTGGACGTGGTTCACTACGGCCATTTTGGCGTTGCTGTCGTTTCCGGTGCTCCTTGCGGGAGGCATTCTCCTGCTATTTGATCGTCTCGGAGGCACCAGCTTCTTCATCCCGGCGGGCCTGGTCGTCAGCGACAAGATGATTCCGCACGCGGGTGGGTCACCGATTCTCTGGCAGCACCTGTTTTGGTTTTTTGGACATCCGGAGGTGTACATCGCCATTCTGCCAGGCATGGGGGTTACCTCTCAGTTGCTTTCGACGTTCGCTCGCAAGCCAATCTATGGATATCGAGCCATGGTTTACGCGGTGTTTGCGATCGGGCTGCTTGGGTTTTTCGTTTGGGGCCACCATATGTTCATGAGCGGGCTTAGCCCGATGTCGGCTTTGGTTTTCTCGATGCTGACGCTGACGATCGGTGTGCCCTCGGCCGTCAAGACCTTTAATTGGCTGGGAACGCTCTGGGGCGGGAAAATTCGCTTTACGACCCCAATGCTTTACGCCATTGGATTTGTCTCGCTGTTTGTGTCCGGCGGCATCACCGGATTGTTTCTGGGGCAGACTTCGGTTGACATTCAGTTGCACGACACCTATTTCCCGGTCGGCCATTTCCATCTGATCATGGGCGTCGCCGCGATCTTCGGCATCTTTGGCGCGACCTACTATTGGTTCCCCAAAATGTTTGGCCGCATGCTGAACGAAGGCTGGGGCAAGCTTCATTTCTGGCTGACCTTCATCGGCGTGAACGCCATCTTCATGCCCATGCACACCATGGGGATCATGGGTCAGCCGCGCCGCTACGCGCAGAGCACTGACTTCCAGTTTCTTGCTGGGGTCCAGCCCTATCAAGTGTTCATTACCTGGGCGGCAATCATCACCGCGGCTGCCCAATTGATTTTTCTGCTCAACTTCTTCTGGAGCCTGTTCAAAGGGAAGAAGGCGCCGGACAATCCCTGGGAAGCCACAACGCTGGAGTGGACCATTCCTTCGCCGCCTCCTCATGATAACTTCGCCGGCAAGATCCCGGTGGTCCATCATGGCCCGTACGAGTATGGCGTACCCGGCGCGCCCAGAGACTTTGTGATGCAGACCGACCCGCCGTTGAAAGCAGGGAAGGTGTAGGTTGTAGGTCAAATCAGGGTTTTGGTTGAGTATGCCGCAGGTGAAAAGGCGTTCTCTCGATCAGAGCTTAATGACAAATGACGAAGCACGATGACGAATGAAATCCGAAGCACGAAATCCGAAGCGCGAATGAAGAAAGAAATGGGACTTAGACATTAGTCATTTTGGTTAACTATGCCCGTAACTCTCGCACCTCCGCATATCGAAAGAAATCCCAAGCGTCGAGTTCCGTCCAACGGTGGCTTTGGACAGGGCGGCCCGGGTGGTGATCTCCATCGATGGGATCCCGGTGACTGCGAAAACCACACGTCGGCCGACAGCTACCGTCTGGGGATGTGGCTGTGTCTTGCTTCTATAGTGATGCTGTTTGCCGGCCTCAGCAGTGCGTACATCATCCGGTTGGGCGGATCGTCCGATTGGCGCGCCATCAGCATTCCAGGATTCCTGATTCCCAATAGTGTCATTTTGCTTGCGAGCAGCGTGACTCTGGAGATGTTTAGGCGGAAGCTCACAGCAGCGTTAACTCCGGCAGCGCGCGTTTGGATTGGCATCACCGCACTGCTTGGAATAGCCTTTCTGGCAGGCCAGATTAGTATCTGGAAAACTCTCGAGGCGCAGGGAATTTATCTGAGCTCGAATTCCCATAGCTCATTCTTTTATCTGCTGACTGGGGCGCACGCCGTCCACTTGGCTGGTGGTGTCATTACCTTGCTGGTTCTGGCGGCAATGGCTTGGCGCCAGGTTCACGCAACCCGCGGGCTTCGGATTCTCGCAGACGTGACCGCCATCTACTGGCATTTCATGGATGGCTTGTGGATCTATCTCTTCGTATTGCTATTCTTCTGGAGGTAAGCGGATGGCCAATGTGCACGCAGAGGAGTTGAGAATGACGGAATGGGATGGAGGCGTCCTGCCTTACTCCGTCGGTCACAAGAAGCTGGGGATGTGGTTGTTCATTGTTTCAGACGCCCTCACCTTCTCAGCTTTGTTGATTGGATACAGCTATCTTCGGGTTTCTACACCGAACTGGCCGACCCCGTTTCATCTTTGGCCCAGCATCGCATTCTCATCGCTGATGACCTTCTGCCTGCTTTCCAGCAGCCTGACGATGGTGCTGGGAGTGAACGCTGCCCAGCGTCAAGACCGGGCGGGAACCGTGAAGTGGATTCTCGCGACCATCGCGGGCGGCGTGGCCTTCATGGTCCTCCACTTGATGGAGTGGAAGTCGCTCTTTCATGAAGGTGTGACCCTCGTCTCCAATCCTTGGAACGTGCCCCAGTTTGGCGCCACCTTTTTTGGAATTACCGGCCTGCACATGTTCCACGTCTTTACCGGAGTCCTTTATTTGGCTGGGATCGCCGTTGGAGTTTCAAGAGGGAAATACGACGCCGAGCACGTCGAGGTTTGCGGTTTGTACTGGCACTTCGTCGATCTGGTCTGGATGTTTGTTTTTCCCTTGGTCTATTTGTTGTCGGTGCAGATGCACTAATCTGGCCTAGAGTTCTGCCTTCAGGCGGCTTCCTCGGCTGGAGCAAGCTAAAGCTCGGACTCTGAAACCAACTCGAAACCCGTTTTCTGGAGGCAATTCTTGAGCACACATTCTGAATCCCACGGACTGACCAGCAAACTGACGATGACCATTTGGGCTTGGTTGCTGATTTTGACCGGTGTCGAAGTCTTTCTGGCGTACATTCAATTCTCGGTGACCGTGATGCTCGTCCTCTTGATGGGGCTGTCGCTCGTCAAAGCCGCACTCATCATGGCTTACTTCATGCATCTGCGTTTTGAAAAACGAACGTTGGTGCTGACCATCATTCCGGCCTTGGTTGTGGT
>Ga0163150_10002172_pt1 | contig 31020 bp, 26 predicted proteins | sample OliLakLV19P2IB_FD_148628 | JGI IMG/M metagenome (GOLD analysis project Ga0163150, IMG submission 148628) | Freshwater microbial mat bacterial communities from Lake Vanda, McMurdo Dry Valleys, Antarctica - Oligotrophic Lake LV.19.P2.IB | ecosystem: Environmental > Aquatic > Freshwater > Lake >...
AGCGATGAGGACCGCAGCGGGTGGAACTTCTTCTGGTCCATCAGCGATGAGGACCGCGCTGGGTGGAACTTCTTCTGGTCCGTCAGCGATGAGGACCGCGGCGGGTGGAACTTCTTCTGGTCCATCAGCGATGAGGACCGCAGCGGGCGGAACTTCTTCTGGTCCGTCAGCGATGAGGACCGCAGCGGGTGGAACTTCTTCTGGTCCATCAGCGATGAGGACCGCGCTGGGTGGAACTTCTTCTGGTCCATCAGCGATGAGGACCGCGCTGGGTGGAACTTCTTCTGGTCCGTCAGCGATGAGGACTGCGGCGGGTGGAACTTCTTCCGGTCCATCAGCGATGAGGACCGCAGCGGGTGGAACTTCTTCTGGTCCGTCGGCTGCGAAGAGAGTTCTTGAAGTTTCGTAGGTCCGCGTGCTGAGCCCGGAGCCGTGTTGAGTAATGGAACGGAGGTTTGTGCCGATTTCAGCGGCTTCAGTGAACAGGATGACAGCAAGGGCCAAAGACCTTAAAGTCGTGTTTCTCATTGGATTTTCCTTTCAAGGTGTGTGTCTAGACGTGAGGGGAGAGTAACGCCAATACCTATCAGCCAACCGGGGAGAAAATGCTGAAAGAACGCAAGACCACCTCCTTTCTTGGACGTGCCTATGCAACTGAGGGGCAAGAAGAAATTCAGCAGAAAGCAAGAAAAAAAGGTTAAAAAGTCAATTAAATAAATCTTGATTTGAGTCTTACTGTTGTGTTAATTAATGAGCTGCGCTGAATATAGCGCATCTTCCGGCAAAAAAAAATTTAAAACCACACAGAAGGGGAAAAGCTTATGAGGGGAACACGGTCTGAGATGATTGACCAAGTGTCTGACATGGTGGAGAGCATCTTGGTGCCTGGGAAACTCGTGCACAAGGTGCTTTCTGTTGTCGTCAACCTGTCGAATGCTGAGCGGGGAGTTGTCCTGGTATTGAGCGGTGGCAACAAGCTGGAGATAAAGGTGTCAGCTGGTAGTAATACAAACGATCTGAACCCAGTGAAGGACGTTTGTAACAACTACTTGAGCGAGTTGAGCAAAGCAGCAGGGGCAACCTACGTGGCGGATACTCGAAAGGATGAAAGGTTCCGCAAGATTTCTGTCCTTAAGTCCAGTGATATTCTGTCCTTCGCCTGCGTCCCACTCAAGCTCGAGGGCACCCTCTATGGTATTCTTTATTTGGATAGCACGGTTTCAGCGCGCTTATTTTCCTCGCTGGATCTGGAGCGTATCGTGCGTTATGCCAGGCTCATCACGAACGCGATGATTCGCGAGCAAAAACTTCCCGACATCGATATCAAAGTGGCGGCTGTGTCCGTTAACGATTATTTGGCCGAACGGACCATTGACGAGATCGAGCGGCAACAGTTGAGCGCACTTCTGGCAAAGAACAACTGGAATGTTACGCGTACATCGCAAGCGATGGACGTGCCTCGACGCACTCTTTATAACAAGATGACGAAGCACGGAATTAGGCGCCCCCGGCGAGGAAAACTGATGGCTTCGGTCAGCATTGCGTAATGGCCGCTTCGGCGGCACCCGAAACTTTGCGTGGCAAACGGAGAGTCCGAGAACTCGGACTCTCCGCCGTTTCGTTCTTCGAGGAAGATGGTTTCCTCGCCCTGCCTGCATTCAAACCACAGTCCTGACACAAGAATCGAAGCATGGCGCGAACACTGGCTACCGATCTGTTTCGAGAAATGGTGTCCCGTCCGCCCGAGCAGATTGACTTGGCGGCAGCGGCCCTTTTGATTGCGCTGGACGAGTACCCAGCGTTGAACGTGTCTGGTTACCTTGAGCGAATTGATGCCTTCGCGGAACGAACGTCGTCACGACTGCTCTTTGATGTCGCAGAACGGCCCATGGAGGCGATTGAAGCGATCAATCACCAATTGTTCGAGATTGAGGGATTCCGAGGAAACCAGGAAGACTATTACGACCCGCGCAACAGTTTTCTCAATGACGTGATCGACCGAAAGACGGGGATTCCCATCACCCTATCTCTTCTCTATATGGAAGTAGGCCGCCGCGTAGGGCTAAAGCTGGAAGGGGTGGGCATGCCCGGACACTTCATCGTCAAGTGCAAGCAGCATGGCGTGGAAATCTTGGTCGATCCCTTTGGACGGGGTGAGATTCTGCTGGAGGAAGGCTGTCAACGGAAGCTGACTCAGCTGCACGGAAAGGATTTTCAGTTCAACCACTCCTGTCTTGATGCGGTTGACCGGCGTCAGATTCTGACAAGGATGCTTCACAATCTGAAAGGGATCTATTGGAATCGGCAGGACTACACCAAAGCTCTGGGCATCATCGAAAAAGCCCTGCTCATCAACCCAACGGCCGCTGCAGAATTTCGCGACCGCGGATTTGCGCATTATCATCTCAGGCATCTTCCCTTGGCCATCAAAGATTGGTCTCGTTATCTTGAACTGCGGCCGGGGGCGTTCGATGCCGCGCAAGTGGCAAAAAGCCTGAAGATTGCTGCCCAAATGCTGGCATCTAGAAACTAGCCGGCCGGCCAAAGCGGCGATGCAGTCCCGTGTCGAACCACCTCATACTCATTGCGCAAAGTGATCAAAGCCACGAGAGTGGAGCCGTTGTTTCTTTTGTCCGTCCACGAGCCACACGCCGGTTGAGCGTGTGATGCAGCCAATGCTGTGAATCGGCAATCCGTCAATTTGCTTGGGGACACGCTGGCTCAGGCGCGAAGGGACCGTAAACAGCAGTTCATAGTCCTCGCCCCCATGCAGCGCATAGTGCAGGGGGGCGTTCGGCAGGAGCTGGCGCTGTCGGATCGCGATCTTTGCCACCGGAATTCGAGCAACTTCAATGAGTGCACCGACGCCGCTTTGATCGCAGAGATGACCGAGATCTGTGGAAAGCCCGTCGCTTAGGTCGATCATCGCCGATGCCAGTCTCTGCTCCGCGAGGAAGCGCCCGGCGGGGCAGCGCGGCTGCGGCCGCAGATGCCGCCGTGTCGCGGCAGACCTTGGAGCATGCCTCCTTGAACGTGAAAGCAATTCCAACCCCACACCAGAACCGCCCAGTTCTCCAGTCACATAAATCAAGTCTCCGGGTTTTGCCCCACGCCGGGTCAACAGGTGTTTTGGCTCGACTTCGCCGATGATCGTCACATCAAGAAAAATCCCTTGCAGCGATTGGCAGGTGTCTCCTCCGATCAAAGACACCGCGTGTTTTCGTGCAATGGCCGTCAGGCCGCGATAGAAACGAGGTACGAAGTCAGGAGGAACATCGCGGGGCAGGGCAATTGACGTGGTGATATAGAGCGGAGTGCCTCCCATAGCTGCAATATCGCTCAAATTTACGGCCAGTGCCTTCCAGCCAAGATCCTCGGCTGAGCAGTATCTGAGATCAAAATGAATGCCTTCAACGAGCGCATCCGTAGAGACGAGGATAAGACGGCCGGGGCGAGTCCGAAAAGCAGCCGCATCGTCGCCGATGGGAAGCGCCAGGCGGCGGTTTTTCGGACGGGCAGCCATCCGCTGGATCTCCTGGATGATCTGGGCTTCCGACGAGAAACCGGCTCGCATCAGAACCGGCTGGTCTTCTTGAATGAGGGGCGCCGCGAGGGATTTCGACTCAAAGCGATGTTGAGAACCTGCTTCACCTCCTCGACCGGAATGATCTGCATCGACGCGCGAACGCTTTTGGGAATTTCATCCAGGTCCTTGCGGTTCAGATGAGGAATGATGACGGTTTTGATCTTGGCCCGGCGTGCAGCCAGAATCTTTTCCTTGAGTCCGCCAATGGGCAAAACATTGCCGGTCAGCGTAATCTCACCGGTCATGGCAATCCCTTTCTTCACCGGGCGTCCAGTGAAGAGTGAAACCATGGCTGTGGCCATGGTAATGCCTGCCGATGGGCCGTCCTTGGGGATGGCGCCTTCAGGTACATGGATATGGATGTCCCGGTCTTGGAAAAATCCCTCGTCGATGCCGAGTTCGCTGGCATGACTGCGCGCATAACTGAGCGCGGCTTGCGCGGATTCCTTCATGACGTCGCCGAGTTTTCCGGTCAGCATCAGCCCGCCTTTGCCGCGCATGGCGGTGGACTCGATGAACATGATCTCTCCGCCCGTTGGGGTCCAGGCCAGGCCCGTGGCTACTCCGACTTGGTCCTTCTTGGACATTTCCTCAGGCAACACCTTGGGTGCGCCAAGGTATTCATGAACGTTTTCTGGAGTCAGCCGCACCATGCTGCGCTTGCCTTCCGCGATCCTTCGTGCCACCTTCCGGCAAACCGAGCCGATCTCACGCTCGAGATTCCTTAAGCCAGCCTCCCGGGTGTATTGCGTAATGATGGCGCGGATTCCAGCGTCAGCAAACTGGACGTGGCGGTCTTTCAATCCATGCTCGCCGAGCTGCTTCGGAATGAGATGCTTCTTGGCGATCGCCCGCTTCTCTTCTTCCGTGTAGCCAGAGAGCTCGATCACCTCCATGCGGTCGCGAAAGGCAGGCTGAATGGGGTCAAGTTGATTGGCCGTTGTAATAAACAAAACCGTCGATAGATCGAAAGAAACTCCCAGGTAGTTGTCGCGGAAGGTGGAATTCTGTTCGGGATCCAGCACTTCAAGCAAAGCCGAAGACGGATCTCCGCGATAGTCCGCACCGATCTTGTCGACTTCATCCATCATGAAGACCGGGTTGTTCGAGCCGGCCTGGTGAATTCCCTGCATGATGCGCCCAGGCATGGCCCCAACGTAGGTGCGCCGGTGGCCGCGGATCTCGGCTTCGTCGTGGACGCCACCGAGGCTGAGGCGAACAAACTTTCTTTCCAGGGTGCGGGCGATCGATTTGCCCAAGGATGTCTTCCCCACGCCCGGAGGGCCCACGAAGCAAAGGATCGGTCCTTTGCTATCGCCTTTGATCTTGCGCACGGCGAGGTATTCCAGAATTCTTTCCTTGATCTTGTCCAACCCGGTGTGGTCTTCATCAAGCGTTTGTTTGGCTCGACGCAAGTCCAGATTGTCTTTGGTAGAAACGGCCCACGGAAGGGCGACCATCCAGTCCAGATAGTTGCGAATGGTGGCTGTTTCGGCTGAGTCGGGGTGCATGCGCTCCAGCTTCTTGAGTTGGCGCTCGCACTCTTCGGTGACCTCCTTGGGCATTTTCGACTTGGCCACCTTGTCGCGCAGTTGCTGAATTTCTTCTGAAAGCTCACTGCTCTCGCCCAGTTCTTGCTGGATGGCTTTCAACTGTTGGCGTAGATAGAATTCGCGCTGTGACTTGTCGATCTCTCCACGAGCCTGCGTGTTAATTTCCTGCTGAACCGTTAACAACTCGAGTTCCTTGGCCAATAGTTCGTGGATTCGTTTCAGACGTGCGGCCGGATCCACCAGATCGAGAACGCCTTGCGCGTCGGGAGACTTGAGATCGAGATTGGACGCAACCAAGTCCGCGAGCCGGCCCGGGTCTTCGAGGTTGGCCATCAACACCATGACTTCGGGAGATATGTTCTTGCCCAAACTAACGGCCTTCTCCAGCGATGCCCGCACATTGCGAACCAAGGCCGTCATCTCGACAGGAAGATTCTCCAGCAGCGGTTCAGAGACGACGGAAATCTTTGCCTGCAAATAGGGCTTGGACTCCTCGTCAAAAGATTCCACTTTGGCCCTCGACAGCCCCTGCGACAGGATGCGAATGCGGCCGTCGGGCAGCTTCAGCATGCGCATGATGATGGCCACCGTGCCCATGCGATAAAGATCCTTGGCGGCGGGTTCTTCCTGCTCCATTTCTTTCTGTGCTACGAGCAAAATGAGCCGGTTTTCAGACAAGGACTGGTCCACGGCTTTGATGGAGCGGTCGCGGCTGACAAAGAGAGGGACGATCATGAAGGGGAAGACGACGATGTCGCGCAGCGCCAGCACAGGCAGGACGTCGGGGATTTTGAGTTGCGACTCTTCAGGTTTTTCTTCGTCGGGCATAACGCTCCGGATAGCTATGAAACTTCAATCGGGATGATTTTCTCCTGCTTTCGGCGATTGGAGAGTTTCGGAAGTGTGATCGTAAGAACTCCGCTGGCCAGTCTGGCCCTTGCGGAGCTGATATCAACGGCGATCGTCAGATAGATGGTGCGATAGAACCTGCCATAACCTCTTTCCAAACAGAGGTAGCGAACCTTGTCGGGGTGAGACGGCTGTCGTTTTTCTCCACGAATTTGCAGGTAGCCCTCCTGAAATACAATTTCCAGGTCGGCTTGAGAGACTCCAGGAACCTCTGCTTTTACGACAATTTCAGCGCCATCTTCGCTGAGGTCAATGTTGGGTACCCAGTGGTTGGCCGAGTCCATGAATTCCCCGGAGACGCGAACCGTCAGGTCGCAAAGAAGATGATTGAGATCCTCCTGCAATCGGAGAACTTCGGTAATGGCTGGATTTCGTCTGACCATCTCTGACCTGGCCGCCCTCGAATTTACTTGCCCTTCAACAGGTCCCGTAACTCTGCCATGAATTCTTTAATATCCTTGAAGTCCAGATACACTGAAGCAAACCGGACGTAGGCAACCTTGTCCAATGTTCGCAGCCGCTCCATCAACATCTCACCAATTTCGTTGGTGCTCCGCTCGCGATCGCTGGCCTCCTGCAGGAAGTACTCTACTTCGTTGGCCACCGTCTCCAATTGATTCAAGCTCACTGGGCGCTTTTCGCAAGCTTTGAGAAGGCCGTTCATCAGTTTCTGTCGATCGAATTTTTCCCGGGTGCCATCCTTTTTGACCACCATGTAGGGAATTTCGTCTATGCGTTCATAGCTGGTAAACCGCCGGCCGCATCCCAGGCACTCACGGCGTCGCCGAATGACATCTCCCTCGCGGCTCTCACGCGAATCGACCACTTTGTCTTCCAAGTGTCCACAGAAGGGACATTTCATAAGGAGGACTCTTACAGTTGCTTCGGAATTTGATCGCCGGGCCAAAGCAGGATAACCCGGAGAGAAGGGCCACAATGGCGGAAAAAGCGATTGCCAGTCCCGGGGGTTGAGAGAATAATAGCGGCCATTCCCATTGTCGCAGGGCTTCGATCTTTTGAGTCTTGGCCAGGATCCTTGAGTGCAGCCAAGTCCTCGGTCTGCGACAGGCGCCCAAAGGCCGATGCTGGTTTTACTTGAAACAGGCATCTCAGTCAAGCCGAGACTGTCTGTTAAGCTTATCTTTTTCAATTAGTAAGGACTTCGCCTGCCGGGGTGCGTTCCTTGCACATGGGATTGGCTGGGGAGATCCTTCAGCTTTCTTGGCTTGGCTGCCTCCAAGAGTTATTTTGAACCTTCACGGGACTCATTGCGTTATTCCCCTCGAGGATAGCCGGAGAGCCGAATCTTGACGGAAGCGGATGCGGAAATCATAGAGCAAGCCCGGAGAGGTGACCCGCTAGCCTGGGAGAAGTTGGTCGTCCGTCACACGAAACGGATCTATAACCTTTGTTTTCGGTTTGTCGGCAGAGTTGACTACGCAGAAGATCTCACTCAGGAAGTGTTCATCAAAGTGTTCCGAAACTTGAGCAGTTACAATGCGGAAAGCGGGCAATTTGTGACATGGGTGATGAGTGTTGGACGTAATCTGCTGATTGATCACTACCGTCAGAGCAAGGACGACCGGGTAACCGTCTCGGTTACCGCTGAAGATGATGACGCGCTGAGCATTCTGGACACGTTGCCAGCCAGGCAGCCGAGTGCCCACGCGGAAATGGAACGCGAGGAGAGGGCCGTCCTGTTGCGGCGGGCTTTGGACCGTCTGCCGCCACAGTTGAAAGAGGCGGTGATCTTGAGGGATCTCGAAGAGATGAGCTACGAAGAGATCGAGGAGATCCTGAAGGTTCCGGAAGGCACTGTGAAGTCCAGAATCAACCGAGGCCGGGTGGAGCTGGGAAAAAGTCTTCAGAAACTGAAGTCGCGGGGATTTTCGGCTTGAGTGAGCCGCTGGAGTGTTGGAGCCAAGGAGATCGTTTTGCAGGTTGGCCTGCAAATTTCCTTGCAAGATTCGGCGGTCTTGGCCCGCAACTGGGAGAGTAGCAATGAAAGTGGACTGTCATGAGGTTGAGGATTATTTGGGTCTGTACGCTGAGGGTGAGCTGAGTGAAACCCAGTCGTCCGTGGTGCGGGCGCACCTCAGTACTTGCGAGGCTTGTGCGCTGCTTGCTTTGGAAATGGAGTTCACGATTTCTTTGTGCAGGGAATTCCCAGAGCTGGATCCCCCACCCCGCCTCATCGAGAGGGTCTTGCAGGAAACGATCGGGCCGCATCAGTCGCTGTCTTGGAGGGAGTATTTGCGAGAGCTGTTCCAACCTCTGTATGCCTCGCCCCGATTCGCTACCGGTGCCTGTCTGGCGGCCGTTTCGTTCTCAATTGTCATGAATGCCCTGGGGGTCAATCTGGGAGAAGTCCGTTGGAGTGAGATCACGCCGCGCACCGTTGTTGACGGCTTGAACCGAACGGCCAATGTGGCTTACGACAACGGAATGCGGCGGCTTAGCGACCTGAAGATTCTGTATCAAATTCAGTCGAAAATTGAGGAGCTGCAGGCAGACGATGGCGAGCCCAAGAAGCCATCAGAAGCCGAGCCAAAGGCGAAGGAGAGCTTTGAGGAAAACTCGGCTATGGAGCATCGGATCGCCTTACGAGCGTTGATGAGTCCGGTAGAGAAACTTTGAAGGGCGCTGCGGCGCGATGGGCATGGAGTCCTATGAACTGTACGAAGCATCTTGAAGTGGCAGCCACAGCAACCTGCACAAACTGCCTGCAACCATTTTGCTCGCAGTGTCTCGTTCGCCTGGGCGAAAAGCAAATGTGTACTGCGTGCTTTTCTCAGAATCCTAGTCCACCCCAGCGCCCTCTTGGCGCCTCCTCTTCAGCCACAGAATCGATCTGTTCTCCGGGAACCGCCTTCGCGTTGGGGCTGATTCCTGGGGTTGGGGCCATTTGCAATGGCGAATACCTGAAAGCTGTTGTCCATGTCCTGATTTTCGGATTTCTAGTGTCCCTGGCTGGAAGTTCGAAGGTGGGTAGTTTCGAGCCGCTGTTCGGTATCATGACCGCCGCCTTCTTTTTTTATATGCCGGTGGAGGCTTATCACACGGCCAAGCGAAACGCCCTGCGGGCCGCAGGTCTTCAGTTGGAGGATCGTGCAGCTGACAAGCAGGCAGAGAATCTTTGGACCGGCGTGATCCTGACGGTAATGGGGTGCCTGCTGTTTGTGAACGAGTGGGTGGAAGGCTTCCTGGAGGGCGCGTTGAAATTCTGGCCAGTCGTCTTGATCGGATTTGGGGCCTACAAAATTCGGGAGCACCTGAGTCGGAAGCAGCCATTGGAGGCGGTTGAGAAATGAAGAAAGGCGTTGGTACCATCGTGTGGTCGTTGATCCTGATTGGACTGGGTAGTCTCTTTTTGCTCGGCAACTTCTTTCCGGAGCTGCGTCCGTGGCGCTTGATTGCACACTACTGGTCTGCGCCCTGGCTCCTCTTTGCGCAGTTTTGGCCAGTCATCATCATCGTTTGGGGGATTTGGAAACTGGCAAGTTACCTTCGCAGCAACCAGGATCCGGCGGCTGGCCGAAGAAGTATGCTCAGCGGGGGTGATGTGGTACTGCTCGTCTTCCTGTTGATTGCGGGCACCACGGCGACCAATCTCACAAAGGCCTTCCATAACGGATCTTTCGGTTGGAAATCCGACAAGGAAAGGTTTCGCTTCGACATTGAAGATTGGAATTTTTCGGATTCGCGCCCGACGTTTGAGTTCACCGAAGAGGCCAGCCAGCCTGTCAGTGCCGACACCGCCGCTTTGGAGGTCGTCAATAAGTTTGGCAATGTAGCCCTGTTCGTGCATGACTCACCCACCATCAAAGTCAAACTGCAGGAGACGGTCAGGGCCGACGACGAAGGCCAAGGCCGAGAGATTGCCAATCAACTGAAAATCGTGATCGGCCGGAAGGACGAAGGATTCAGCCTGTCCACGAACCGGGAAAGTTTGCCCGATGAGTGGCGACGAGGGCTGAAGACTCATCTCTCTGTTTGGGTGCCAAAGTCCATGGCTGTGACGCTTTCGAACGAGCACGGACAAGTCTCGCTGGACGGAGTCTCAGGCAGCCACTCCATCATGAATGCGCACGGTTCGGTGACGATCAGGAACGTCGACGGTAACTTGCGTGTGGAGAACCGGCACGGGCCGGTGAATGTCTCGGCAATCACAGGCGACTGCAACATCAAGAACAAGTACGGCGCCGTTGCAGTGGAGGCCGTTGGGGGCAAGACTGAGATTGAAAACGCCCATGGTCCAATCGATTTGCGAAACCTCAAGGGGGTTGTCAATCTCTCCAACCGGCACGGGCGCATCGTCTGTGCCGATTTGGAAGGCGGGTTGATCATTGATGGCAAGCATGCGGAAGTCCGGGGTCAAAACATCGGTGGTGATGTTCAGGTGGCTACAGACTATCGAAATATCGAATTGGAGAATGTGCGCGGCAGCATCCGCGTGAAGGGACAACACGGCGACATCTCCATCAAGAACTCTGAGCCTCAGATGAAGCCGATTGTCATTGATGCCGAGTACAGCGGCGTGGATATTACGCTGCCCAAGGAAAGCCGTTTCGATCTGGACGCCAGTTCGAAGTATGGTAAGTTCGTCTCGGGCTTCGAGTCCGTTAATCTGAGCGAATCAACAGAAGGAAAGAACTTGCGGGTGCGCGGTTCAAACGGAACCGGTGGGCCCTCGATCACCATACGTACCTCCTACCGAAGCATAAGCCTCAAACCTTCCTGAATCTTGTACCCTCAAGTAGCCAGAGTCGAGGGCAGGTTTGGGAACAGGGCACCGCCCGGCACTGCCCTCGGCTATCCCTTGCCACTACTCCGATCACACCAACGGACCACGCTCCGGATGCCGTCAGTTCCTGTGAATGACGATAATTCTGTGCCTCAGGGCGACGCCACTAGAAGGTTATCCTCAAGCTGTACTGCAGCTCACGCCCTCGGTTCCCCTGTCTCTGAGCCGTAGACCTGCCGAACAGCGAACTCGTAACGTTCGTGCTTGGATTAGCCCAGAGAAAACTATTGGTGAGATTGTAGGCCTCCATTCTGAGTTCCAGCCTGACGCGTTCATCGATGCGAAACATCTTGGAGAGCGACGTATCCAGGTTCCAATAGCCCGGGCCGGTCACCCCCTCGTACTGATAAAAATTGGCGCGAGGCGTAAATGGCGGTAGCACTTTGAACCTCGAGGTATCGAACCATTTCTCGGTCGAAGGATTCGAAATCGTGGGATTGCCTTCTGCCAGCAGAGCGCCGAAGCGCAAAAAGTCGCCAGAATTGAAGTAGAAGATGGAGCTGGTAGACCATCCGCCGAGGATGGCATTGACAACGGGGTGTGCGTTGTTGAGCCACGGTTGTCCTTTGCCAAAGGGCAAATCGGCGGCTCCTGAAATCGTCATCCGATGGCGAGGGTTATTGCTGTTAAGCCACGTGGGGTGTCCTGCGTACTGATCAATGTCATTGAAAAAGTTGGAAGTCCTTTCGCGATTGTAGTTGTAAGCCCACAGAAGGCTTGCCCCACTCGCGTAGGTCCGCTGAATCCTCATTTGGAGAGCTTGATAACGGTTCAGGAATCCGGCTGTGTTCAGCTGGGTAAGGTCTCCATACTGCGGATACAGCCGTAACAGAGTTTCTCGACTCACTCGTGGCTGGTTACGCAGCGTCCCCGGGAATTTGTCGGACGTAAGATAGCTGTAGAAAGGATTCTCCACCTGCTGGCTCACGAGACCTTTGTAGGTATACCTCAGCTGGGGATCCACCATGTTCAATTGTTTGGCGTAGGGCAGATCGTGTCCCAAGTTGACGAAGTAAGTCAGGTCAACTCTGAAACTGCCGGGCAGTTCTCGCTGGAGAGAGAAGTTAAGCCGGTCATTGACGCCGGTCTGAAGCTTCTGCTGCTGCCAAGCGGCAGGTCCGCCAAGATTCGTATAGCGGCCATGTCCTCTGCCTACCGCTGGGATCAAGGGATTCCGGTCGGCCGGAAACGGATTGGAAAGGACAGCGGATGGGACCCCCTCCACCGAAGGCAACACCGTGGTCGTGGCGCTGAACCCATCAAAGGTCAGAGTTCCTAGAGTATTGGAGACCAACAGCGGCGGAATCACATATCTTCCGTAACCCACCTGCACCACTGTTCGGTCACCGAGGCGTATCGCTGCCCCGAGTCGGGGCATGAAGACCAGCTTCTGCGTCTCAAACTGTCCGCGATGCTGGTTGTCCGCAAACACCCACGCGCCATTTAACATGGGTGGTTTTCCGCGCAAGTTGTTAATGTCGTCGGGGATGGCAGGAGGGTTGGCCTTCATCTCTGGAATGGGATTACTCAAGTCGAGGTAACGCGAATAGCGGTTCGCAGCGTCTTTCGGAGGTCCTTCGTATTCGTAACGGAGTCCCGCGTTGATGGTGATATTCCGATTGACCTTGAAGTCATCGTGAAAGAACCCCGCATAGTAATCGACGGATACCGCCTGATGGGAAATCAACTGCGCTCGGGATTCCCCCACCTGCGGGTCTCCCAAAGCGCCGAGCAGAAGTGTTGCATGAGCATCTCCGCTGAGCCGCGTATCGGGACTGAGGAATGTGTTGGCCGTCAGCGAAGGTCCAAAATTAAACTGCATCAGGTCCGGGTAAATCCCGTCACTACGATGGAAGCGGCTCTCACCGCCCCATTTGAGGTGGTGGCGTCCATGGTCGTTGGAAGCTTTGCCGCTGAAGCAGTAATTTCTCGGATGCTGCACCCAGTATCCCCCTTTGCCATAACTACCGGCCCCGGCAATGGAGATATAAGGATAGTAGATGGCTGGCACGTCTTTCAGATAGGGCTTGTACCAGGGATTGTTGGGCCAGAGTTCAGCCAGTCCGGATTGACCAATGATGGAGGCGGGAGCAGAGTAGTCGTCTTCGAGTGAAGCAAAGCTTCCACGAAAATCCAGCACGGTCCGGGCGTTCAGCGTGTAGACCGCATCGGCGGCAATGCTTCGTGAATTCATAATCCCGCCATTGTCGTTGGGCATGGCACGGGAGTTGTTCGGGGTGTAGTTTAGCTGGTCCAGATCAGTGCGAAACCGGCTGTATCGGCCGAAAATCCTCCACTTGTTGCTAGCGTTCCAGTCGCTGCGGTTGGAGAAGTTCCAGTTATTGAGAAACCAAAAATAGCTCTGTTTGTAGTTATTGACCCCGGTGATGTCGTCTCCGGGATTGTTGGGTTCCCAAATGTCCTGCATGAGGCGGCGCGCGCTGGGGTCCTGTCGTTCGAGCGGGATGATATTTCCGGGAAACGGCTTGCGCGTTGCCGTTCCGGTCACCGGGTCGTAGCTGGTCGTGTAAGGGTCGTAGATCGTCCTCAGTCCGCCGTTGCTGTTGAATGACCGGGAGAAGTCTCCCCGGCGTTCAAGAGCAGTTGGCACCGTCCGGATGGCTGTCAGCGGTTCCTTCGTCCGCCAGGCTTCGTAAGAGGTGAAGGTGAAAAGTTTGTTCTCTTGAACGGGTCCTCCAACCGTTCCGCCCCAGATATGATTGCGAACCTGGTTGGGGTTCCGAACGATGGGATTGCTGACGGCATTGAGACTTGGGTTGCGTCCGAAGTAGTAAGCGCTGCCATGAACGGCGTTCGTGCCGGACTTCATTGCCAGATTGAGAATACCCCCAGCGCTGTGCCCGAACTCCGCATCCACGCTGTTTTGCTGCACCGTAAATTCCTGCACAGCATCCATCGGAGGAGCATAGGAACCTTTCTCTCCGACCTGAATGGGAGCACCATCCAGCAACAGGTCGTTTTTTCGTGACGTGTTTCCTCCTACGTCAATACTGCTGGACGACCACATGAAGAACGGATTCCGATCGTAGCCCGTATAGCGGTTCACTACTGCGGGATCTAGTAAGGCCAGGGTGAAAGGGTTGCGCGCCTTGACGGGCAGTTCCATGAGCTGCTTCTGGTCGACAGTCAACGCGCGGCTGCTGGTATTGAGCTGCAGAGCTACCGGCGCATCCGAAATAGTGACCGTTTCGTAGACGGTTCCAGGCTTCAGGCTGAAGTTCACGGTCACATCAGCGCGAGTCTGAACCAGAACGTTTTCCTGGACTGACTTTGTGAAGCCTGGCATCGCAGCGGTGACCACATAGATTCCTGGTTCGACGAAATCGAATAGATATTCGCCTCTGACACCGGAAGCTTTCGCCATTTCCGCACCGGTATTGACATTCCGAAGCGTCACTCTGACTCCTACCATAGTCACCTGACTCGAGTCGGTGACAAGGCCTTGCACCCTGGCCCTGTAGTCCTGAGCGTTGGACGGGTGATCGCTTAGCCCGATGAGAAACAGATAGACCAACAGCCAGCGGGGCCTCGGGTGCCGATCTTTCATTAAGTTGCCTCTGGGAAAGGACCTTTGTCGTTAGCTTATACCAACTGCCGAGCTGAATTGCCAGCAAATGCTCAGAAGGGTGCAATCAAAAGTGGCGGGCAACTTCCCCAGCCCTCCCTTACGGTCGGGCTACTGACTTGCGCTTCGGCCTGTTCAGTAGCCCGACCGTAAGGGAGGGCCAGGGACTTTGAAGGGGCCGTACCTGGATCCTGATCGAGCGTGACTCTCAGTTGTCGGATGGAAAACTCAGGAGCTGAGATAAGACAGCACTTGTAGCAGAGTCGTTGGCAGGATGGCCGTGACAAGAAGAGTAAGGGAACACCCCCGGACTTTTTTCCCTGCTCGATGATCAATAATTCCAGTCAATGAAAAAGCGCTCGCGGAAGTAATGCCTCAATTACAGGGGGAGTTTGCAGTGCGGTAGCTTGCTTAGTTTGCTGCCGCTTTGCACCGTGGCAATTCTCCACAGGCGCAGCTTGCTGCGCCCAAACTCTTTACCCGGCTGTGACGGTCCAGTATCCCATTGTTCGCAGCGCGAAATTTAGGCCGCCAGCAAGCTGGCGCGAGCCGACACCCAAAAAAAAAGCGGCAGCAAGCTTGCTGCCGCACTCCAACCAAAGTGCCAATAACTACCTCATTACTCGCGGAAAGGCAACCACTCTGGCAAGCTGCCTCCGGTCATCGGTTCCGGGCGAAATCGTCAACCGATCCCTTCACGTTAGTACACCTGCACTCTGGCAACCTTGCCATTGACAAAGTCGACAATCCACCGATGTCCTTCTTTCATGTAGTACCAAGTCTCCTCGAACTGCCCGCCGGTATTGTCCCTGATGCGTTTCTGCTCCGGCTCACCTGCGCTCATGAGAACCAAACGGTAGCTCATGCCTTCCACGACTCGGTTTGCTTCGATGGCCCTGCGGATTTCTGTTGGCAGCTTCTGCTTGTCGAGGAAGGCTCGGATCTCGCTGACGTCGAGGACTCGTTCTGCGAATCTCAAGAATGCCTCTGGCTGCAAGTCCGCCGAGGTCAGGTTTGTTCCATATCGGAAGTTGATTCGAGATCCTCCTGCGCGTCTTTGGGTGGGGCTCACATCTGATGCGTGCTTGCTTCCCCTCCGTCCCTGTCCTCCACCACCAAGATGCAACTCGATTTTGTCGTTGCCGACGATGACATTGGTGATCAGCTCCCACTCACGGGCTTCGACACCGACACCTTTGTCTTTGAGCCACTTGGTCAAGTCGCCCAAGTCCAGGCCGCGCTCATCCGAACGTTTGTTGGTCGAGGGAACGTAATAGATATCGATCCCTTCCTTCGTAGCCGGCAGGTCGAGCAGTGAACGCACTTCCTTTCCAAGCAACAGTTGCGCCAGCTGTTGCTTGTCGTCGGCCACAGTGGATTGGGACAGGGCGATGAGAAGTCCAGGAAACCAGCAAAGGTGTTTGAGTTTCATTCCTACTGTCAAGGTTGGAGGGCTTTCAGTTGCTGCACAGGAATCGTTTAGATCCAAGATGTAGCGAGCGACTTCGTACCGCCTTGGCCCAAAACAGGGAACCGCCAAAGACGCAAAGAGCGCCAAGAGCTTTCCTGATGAAGCCTTTCGTAGAAGTACACGGCCGGCCATTTGGATCTAAGATCCGTGATTTGAGATTCTCAGATTCCAAATGACAGCTCGGATTCCCCTTTGCGTTCTTGGCGCTCTTGGCGGTTCAAACAAAAGCAAATTTGACCGAATCTTGAACTTCGTTGTCACCAAGTGAACTAGCAGCTTCCTCACACCTATCTTCCGGACAACAGCTTCTGCCTCTGTCCCACAATCTAGAAATGGATCTTAACGGATCCCCCGATCATCATGGCGCCGTTTCGCAGCCCAAACTCGGGACCAAACGAAACCGGCTTTGCAGGACGGATGTCAAGCCGGGCAAAGATCTCGAACAATGGCAATGTGCGGCGGAGTTCCTCACGCTCAACGGTGACAGAGGTTGGGGTGGTGTCCGTGTAAGCAGAGTTCGCCTTTAGCCGCCCCACCCCGCCCCCGGCGCCCATTCCGACACTGACATGCTCGTTGGAATAGAAGTTGGCATATTTGGTAGCCATGAAACCATTCAGGACGCCCGTTCCGTCGAGCGTCCGCGTGCTCGAACCTACGACGAAAGTTCGCGTGCCGGTGATGTCGAGCTGAGTCTTTGAGAATTGCAGCGCAAAGCTGGGCGCTCCCTTGGCGTTGAAACGCACCACGCCCGCGTTGAAGGTGTAGCCTTCGAGTTTAAGGTCATCCAACTCCCGGAAGTCGTAAGCCTTCCGGGCGAGATCGACCAACCATTCGGGCACGCGAGCTTGGGCGCCACTGCCCATCACTCCCCAATGGGCTTTGTGTTGGGCCTGCAAAGACAAGGGCACGCAAATCACGGCTGCCACAATCATGACGACCCGCTGGAGCATGAGCGATCTCATCCGAGGCTCCTCTCATCTTGAGGTGCTGATTGATAGGCAAAAAGAATGGCGGGTGAGCACAGTTTCACTGTCTTGCAATTCAGATACCTCGTGTTGCGAGTCTGTAGCTAGCGGTAGGGCCGTTGTCAGTGTAGGTAAAGTTCCTTTCAGCCGTCCGGCACCGCCTTCCGGCGCCAATTGCGATGCTTACACCGTCCCCATGCGTCAGTTCAAACCAAAGGTTGCGCTGCCTACAACGGCTCCGCTGATCTTGATCTCAATCCGGTAGAGACCCGGCCCCAGCGTGGACGTGCCGAGGTTGTAATAATATTGGCAGCCACTGATTTTGAAGTTCGATCCATCGTCGGCAGGTGTCGCGTAATCAGTTTCGTTTACCGGTCCAGGATCGACGCCACTGATTCGTACAAGTGCTAAGGTCGCAGGCGGGAGATCACATGTCGACAGCCCATCGGCCGTCAACTCAAATTTCAGCGGAACAGTTCCTCGTTTCGATTTGAAGATACTGGAACCATCAAGATTGATCGGCGGTCGGACTTGTGCAAAGTACACTGGGGGAATAAAGAGCCGCGTGGTGCGAAAGGTGCTCTGCACCCCACCTAGGCTTCCTCCAGCTAACAAAACCTTGCCGTCTAGGAGCTTTGTCGACGAAACAGCTCCATACATCGGGAAATCGGCATCAAGTGTCGTGAAAATCTCGGTAGCTGGGCCATAAACCAAGAGAAGACCATCGCTGATGAGGTATGGGTTACCACCGGAAACCAGAACCCGTCCATCGTTCAGTAGTGTCGCGCGTGTCGATCGAATTGCCTCGCCGTTCCCGGTAACAGCGAATTCCTCTGTCACCGGGTCAAAAACCTCAGCTGGCGGGAAATCACCGCCTGGGCCAACCACGAGGATCTTGCCGTTCTGCAATGCAACCGCATCGGGTTGTCTCGCTCGACCAACACTCATGCTACCGAGGGTGAGATGAGACGTGCTTGTTGCTGGATCGTAGATTTCCGCCGAGTTAAGTGGGGAACTCGAACTATCAGTGACGCCTCCGGCAACTAAGATCCTGCCGTCCGGAAGCAACGCCGTTGCGTGGTCTCTTCGTGGAATCACTAGGTTAGCAACATGCGTAAAGACACCGGTTGATGGGTTGTAGAGATCAATGTTCGACGTTGCGGTCCCACTCGAATTTGAGCCTCCTAGGACCACGACTCGTCCGTCCGCCAGCTTAACCACGCCGGGCCGATCGCCCCTCATGGCGGAGCTGTTACCGCTAAGAGTGAATTGCCCGCTTGTTGGGTTGTAGATTTCCGAAGTGTCTGAAAATCCGCCCACCAAGAGAACCTTTGCATCGTTGAGCAATATGGCCTGGTGATCCTTTCGGGCAACGTTCAGCGACCCGGTCAGCGAAAAGGTGCCCGACAACGGGTCATAGATTTCCGCACTGGTTTCACCGCCACTCCCACCGGAGATCAGAACGCGGCCATCCGGAAGCAGCGTTGCAGCGTGCCCCTCCCGAGCTACTACCATATCTCCGGTCGGGATGACTGTATCGGCATTCGCGATTACCAGCTGCGAAGGAATAAGCAGAACTACGAGCCATAGCTGTTTGAGCATTATTCTGTTCCTCCATTTTGTTTTGTAAAACACTTGCTCGTTGAAGATTCAAGTCACTAGACCTTGACCATTGGCGAGCTCGGGTTTAGCAAGGTATTCACGCTTATCCAAACACCACTCGACCGTGAGTGAATGAACCCTTTGGCTAATAGTGACGAGTCAGCGGGAAATATTTCGAGGCGAAATGAGTCAATGGAAGTCAAACCGTAGCTCTTCATGAAGATGCGCCCCTGCGAAAAAAAATGGGGCCGCTCATCTTCTGATGTCTCTGGCGTGGAAACTCCAGTATCGCTACTTCTCGCGGACAGCGAAGTAATAGTCGGTGATGTCAGTAAAGATAGTACCGTCGTGGGTCCCTTGGAGTGTGACGAGGTAGTCACCTGGTTTGAAAAGACGGGCGGGAACCTCGACGACAATGGGCTGGGCTGAAGGTTGTCGGGTTGCTTTGGAGATACTTTGCCTGAGGACTTCCACGTTCTCGGTGGTCCTTATTGTCACGCGATGGGACAGGGAGTCATCCGGCTTGTCCTGAGCCAGGCGGAGCCGCAGGAGTTCGGTGCCTTCGGGAATGACCAACCTGGCCCGGCCCTTCAAGTCTCTCACTAAACCTGGAGTCAGGCTGACGACCAGAATGGGGTCAGCTTGCAGCCGACCGCCTGGTTCCTGACCCAGCACTGTCGTTGGACCTGAGCCCGGCTGTGGCAGTTGGCTCAACTGTGCGTTGAGCCTTTGCTGTTCTTTGAGTTCCTGCTCGAGTTGCAGCTCTTTTTGTTTCAGCCTCTCGTGTTCTACTTGAAGCTGGCGGAAGTTGGCATTGGAGTGAAAGGTTTCCCACATCGCCCAGGCTCCGCCCAACGCCAAAGCGAATAGAATGGCGACCGTAAGACCCAGGATCGGCCGCTGAAACAGGTTGAGGAGTGAGACGGATGTCCCCTCAGCCTCCTCTATGGCAAGGTCTCGCGAGTCCAACTCACCAACGTGGTCCAATAACGCCTGTGAGAACTCGACTCGCTGACGCTGCTCCGGAGTGGCAAGGAAATACTTTTCAAACCGCTGCCGCTCCGCGGCCGACAATTCGTTGCGGACATAAGCGCCGATGAGTTCATCTTCAACTGCTTCTAGCTCTGAGAAGAACTCTTCGTCCTTTACGATTCGCTCCGCAATGCTCTGCCGTTCGGTTTCGGAGACCTCCCGCAGCAGATAATGGATCAAGCTCTTCTCGTCAAATTCTCTGGGCACCGGGTTTCAGTTCCTTCGTTGAATAGTGCTGTTTCAGGGTGATTCGTTTCGCTCCAGATGGTTGCGACCCGCGAAAATCGGTGGTCCATAGACCGACCGCTACAACTTTAATCAAGGCAGACCAGTCCAGCCTACTAATGCAAACGCGCTAACTAATGTTAAGACTGGCCTCGTGTGGACGGTAGCCGAAGTGTTTGGAGTTTGGTCCCCCTTGACAAGGGGGACCATAGGGGGTCTGAGGCAATCTGGCGACCCCCTGCCGCAGAAGGCGCGGCGTCCCCCTTGCCAAGGGGGACAAAGGAACTCCACCTCTCTCCAAATGTACAAGCCCCAGACCAGTGGTTAACGCCGCTGGTATGGACCGGACTCTGGTTTGTAACAACACTTAGCGCGTTTGTATTAGTCTAACCTGAGCGTCTCGGGAGCGGATGTCTAGTGCGGGTCAAGTTCACTTCGACACTCTCGATAACAAACCTCCAACCTCTGCTTGATCCTAAAGACGCGGAGTCGCAAGGCATTCGCGGACATTTTGAATCGCTTGGCCAGCCTTTCACGGTTTCGGATTCGAGCACCCCTTTCCCCGCGCTCGTAAGCCATGATCAGCTGGCGCTCTTCGGGAGACAGCTTCTTCATGCAGCGCTCCATGCATTCTACCTGAACGGTGTCATGATCCTGCAGCGTAAGAGCGCCGGCCAATTCCCTGGAGCCGTCAGAAGAGCCCTGAGAAAGCGAGAGTGCTTCCAAGGAGAGCGGCTCTCTCTTCAGCTCGCGCCAATATTCCTGGAGCACATACTTTGCGATGGCTGTGAAGTAGGCCTCCAGGTTCCGAACTTCTTCCCCTTCCTCGAGCTTTCGAGCTGTACGATTGATAGTCTCGTCGGCCAACTCTGCCGGACGGAGACAATCATCCCACTCGAAGGCTTTCATCAGCCGCCGCCGGAACTGCTCGTATTTCTTCGCGGCCTGGATACGGTCAGGGTCCAGCCGCAAGAGCAGCTTGTCGAACGCCTCTTGCGTCAGACCCTCCGACTTTTTTCCTGAGAGTAACGGGCTCACCGATCACCTATCTCCATTCGCCGTGCAGGACGAATCCTGCCCAGTAGTAAGGAGATACCCAAGCCTTCTCCTTCGCCAACGAGAGTTGGGCTCCACGAAGAGCTGCGGCCGGTGAGAGCTGTTGATCGCCCAGCATTCCCTGGTAAAAGCGTTTCATGAGCTCAGCTGTGGCTTTGTCGTCCACCTTCCAGAGGCTGGACACCACTCGAGCCGCGCCAGCGATCATGAACCCTCGGGTCATGCCGATGAGTCCTTCCCCCTTCATGATCTTGCCCAACCCGGTTTGACAAGCGCTCAACACGACCAAGTCTGCGGAAAGGTTCAGATTGTAGATTTCTCGAAGCGGCAAGAAGCCGTCTTGCGGGCGGCCCTCTTGGTTCACCAGAGACAACACCAAGCCAGACAGCTCAGGGCGAGCATTGTTCAGCAAGCTGTGGGTCGCAAAATGAAGGATGCGGTATTGGCCGAGCTCAGCACTGGTAGCTGTCGCGAGGTTGGCCTCAAAATCCAGCGCCGCCTTTCGCTGCTGTTCGGGCAGCCAGGCGAGAATGGAAGTTGCTTCCTGCCGTGAATAGAACAGGCGAGGGATCTGCCAACTGCCTAGCTTCCATTGGACATCGCGCAAGGCTTGCGTCAGTCGAGATTGACGGGGCAGTGGATCTGTTGACTTACCCGCAAGAAATCTATGCATCGCAGCGCTTTTGCCGGACGCGGAGGACCGAATTTGCCTGACTCGCGGATCATCCTGCTCGAACACAGGGTCCGCCAGGACTGCAGCCATCTTGGCAGCGAGTGGCCGGTGGGCAAACTCCCGGCGCCAGGTGAGCAGAGCGGACGCTGAAGGCAAGTAAACCACTTCATGCCGAACTGCCAAAGCACTGATAACGGGTGGCTGACCGGCCGCGGCTTCTCCAGCTGCACTCGTCCCGTGCTTTCCGCCGTCCTCAGCCATAGCAGTGACAGGCAACACCGAGAAGGGCAGATACTGTAGACTTCCTTCCGCAACGATCAGGAGCCGTTGCGCCTTATCCAGTTGATCCGCAACTGGACCAAGCAAGATGCGTCCCAGCTTGGCTGTGGCGCGGGGTACGAGTTTCTCAGCCCGCTGGAGCCGCCGGGGGCGCTGCGTCTCGGTCTCTCCCGTCGGCTGCTCGTTCCGTTCGGTGACCAGCTCATAGACTTCTCGTGAGGTCCGCTCAATGACCTTGCGGCTGGGCAATTCGAAGCTCGCTAAAGAATCCTTAGTCACCGCCCACAGATAGCTGCGTTCTTCGCCCAATGCGTACTCCAGCAGCAGGGTCTGATCATCCAGAAGGTATGATTGGATATCTACGAGACTGGGGTGTGGTGGTGTGTTTCTTGATTGAACTCTCGGGCGAGCTGCTTGGATCTGTTTCTCCACTTCGCTGTATTCCTTGAGCAGAACTTCCACCGCCTTCGCCTCTGCGGCCGCAGTCTCTGCTTTGCCGGCGCCGATTAGGCCCGGTTGAGAGTTTGTCTTGTTCAGTGACTCTTGCAAGTTCCTTTTCCGTCTCAGCAACCCCGACCCAAGTCCGTTCCTCGCAACTGTGCCCGACTCCACAAAGGCTTCGACCAGTCCACGGGCCCGAGCCCGCTCGCTGGATGCGAACGCAACAGCTGCATATCCTGCCGTGGGGTTCTCACGGTGCCGCTGCATCCAGAGATCAATGCAGAAGTCGTAGTAATCGCGCACGGCGGCCAGAAAAATGTTTCGTGTCTCGGGGAAGTCAATCCTGCTTCTCTGGCTCTCGATGTGGTCCAAAGCTGTCTCGATGGAAAGCGAGGCGCGCTCCATTTCTCCAAGATTGCGGTAAGCACGGGCCAAGACAAAGAGGGTTTCAGCTTGACTGCCAATGTCGCCGAGACGGGCAAACAGCACCAATGCACGCTGGCAAAGATCCGCGGTTTTTGAGGGCGAGCCCAGTGAGAGATGAACCTCGCCCATTTGGCGGAGTGCCAACGCCTCGCCAGCCGGATCCCTGAGTGTTCTTGAGATCGGCAGTACTGAATGTAATTCCTTTAGGGCTTGGGCAGCATTTCCCGAATGCAGTTCAATGGCAGAGACATTGCACAGTATCCTGATTTCCTGGCGTCGGTCCCCCAGAGATCGAGCAATCTCGAGCGCCTTTCGGCAGTGACTTAATGCCTTGGAAAACTCGCCGAGGGACGCATAGACCTCTCCGATCTTGTTGAACGTTCCGGCCTGTCCACTCTGGTCATGAATTGCCTGGCGGATCTGGAGAGACCGTTTGAAGTATTGGAGGGCCTGCGGCTCGTCGCCGAGCGAAGCGTAGATATCTCCCATCAGGTGGAATGCCTGGGCTTCGCCACGGCGATCCAACTTCCAACGCCAATAGGTCAGAGCCTGCCGGAGGGCATCAAGCGCTTTTTGCTGTTCTCCCAGCGAGGCGTATGCCTTCGCAAGGGTCGTCAGCGCTACCGCCTGTTCGCGCGGCAGCCCAATGGACTGGTACAATTGCAGCGCCCGCTTGAAATGCTCCAGCGCCTTCTGTCGTTCGCCTCTCTCGAAGTAGATATCGCCAATATCGTTCAGAGTCCAAGCTTCACCAATTTCATCTTTTAAGCTCTTCCAGAGCGGCAACGCGCGCCCATAGAAATCGAGCGCTTGATTGTCATCGTTCAAGCGGTGGTGCACCCCTCCAAGAATATTCATCAGATTGGCCCGCTCGCGCAGGTTGTCTGTACCCCGCCAGTAAGCAAGAACAGTCTCCAGCTTCCCAATCGCCTCGCGCAGGGCTTGCGGCGTTCCTTGCTCGCGCAACCGCCATGCTTCAGCAAATACCCGTTGCGCGCTCACATGGCTTCGGTCGTCTTCCGATGCCTCGCGAAGAGGCATGACTCGAAGACGATAACTTCCGACTCCATCACGCTCTCGTGAACGCACCTGCAATCGGTATGCTCCGGTAGTCTCGGCTACCCACCAGATTTGTTCCGTTCCGCGCCCTCTGGCGTAGCGATTGATGGTAAGCAGCCTGGATCGAGCCGGTGAATACAGCGTCAGAACCACGTCAATTCCCAACTGGTCCACACATGTGTAAAGAAGCTCGCCCCTCGATAGCCTAACCATGTAGGTGTGTAATTCTCCTCCAGGAAGCTCGCGTTCCGTCACCGACCCCGCTTGAAGGGCGAATGTGGGTTGTTTCTCGCTTGCCGCGGCAGAAGCCGGATGGTTCACGCCTGTCGAGAACAGAGGAGATATACTTACGATGATGAGAAACATCGGGTGCAGAAAGGGGAAGGCGGCCCCGCGCTGACTGGCGACAAAACCAGTCCTGGCCATTGTCACGAGAGATGGCACGAAAGAGGCTGGCTCGATGTAAGTTTCCTTAGCGTGAAGTTGTGCCGTGGATTGACTCATTGAGCAGGAAACGCACGGAGGCTGAAGCCTGTTTGAAAACCGGATGAGACATCTTATCCGAATCGTTGGCCCCTGAGATAGAGAAACCACGCACCGGATTGGCTTAAAGACCTTACTCAGGATGTCCGTCGCAATCTGTGCCAAAACGAGACAACGCGAAATCGTGAGACTTATCCGAGGCTCTCGACAGCTTAAATATTTCTTCAAAGCCACGCGAGTTCGCGCGAGCTAAAGCATCAATGCCTTCGGTTTACGTATGAAGGAACTGGCGTCTTTGTAGCCCACCCAGTGGCTTAAGCAAATTCTGAGAGTTCGATTGACCAATCTCCAGTTGACAGTTTCCTCCGCCATCAGCTATTTTCAATACTGATTTCGCGTTTCGTTTAATCTTTGTATAGAGTTACAGGCGGTTCAGATTTTCCTTCCCAGCCTCTCGAGACACGATTGGAAACCGAAAAAATACCATCTGCAAAGGCAATTGAGGCAGAAGCGATCCGGGGATGCATTTCAGGAAATCCGCGTGCCTTCGAAACCCTCTACAGCCTGCATAAGAGGCGCGTTTACTCGCTCTGCCTGCGCATGGTCAACAATGTGGCGGAGGCGGAGGACTTGGCGCAGGAAGCCTTTATGCAGCTGTTTCGCAAGATCGGAACTTTTCGGGGTGAATCGGCTTTTTCCACCTGGCTGCACCGGCTGACGGTCAACATCGTCTTGATGCATTTGCGGAAAAAGGGGCTCGACGAAATCTCGCTAGACCAAGAGCCGAGCGACGAACAGGATTTGCCGAAGAAAGAATACGGCGGGACTGATCTGAACCTGGCAGGCGCGGTCGACCGGGTCACTCTTGAGCAGGCCATTGCCGACCTGCCCAGGGGCTATCGCACCATCTTCCTGCTGCACGATGTTGAAGGGCATGAACATAATGAAATTGCCGACATCCTTGGGTGTTCCATAGGCAATTCAAAGTCGCAGCTCTTCAAAGCCCGTCTGAAGCTACGCGCATATTTGGAAAGCAAAGGAAAGCGATTCGAAAAAAAAGCAAACTGAGGCATCGTTCCAGCCCGATTCTCTATCTAAGTCACTAGTATTGAGTATTTGTGCTGTTTAGGCTTCTTAATCTAAAGGTATTTCGCTTCACCAAGTTCAAATCTGCGAAGGGCAGTGGCTTATGAAATGTATTGAAATGCAGTCTAAGATCTCGGATTGGGTGGACGGTGGCCCTGCCGAGAGAGAGCTGGAATCTCACCTCAGGGCATGTCGGGCCTGCGCAGCTTTTCACGAAGACATCCTGGCACTCAAGCAAAGTTCTGGCGCCTTGGGGCTTGTGGAACCTCCAGGTCGCCTTTGGGCGAACCTTCAGGTGCAGCTTGTTTCTGAAGGGCTGATCAAGACCCAAGAGGAGAAGCAGAGCTTCTGGCAGAGATTATTTCCTGCTCTCTTGATGCCTAGCTTGAAACCAGCGTTCGCCGGTGCTATATTAGCGCTACTTTTTTCAACGACCTTTTTCTACTTTTACATCCAGCGTGGCAGCCAGGAATTGAAGATTTCTTCGGAGGCTCAAGTTTTCCAGGAGCTGCATCAAGCCGAATTGCACTATCAAAAAGCGATTGAGGCATTAAGCGAAGTCTCGAAGAGGAAGATCGAGACGCTTGATCCAGCCATGGCGCAAATCCTCAACGACAACCTCGCGACGATGGATTATTACGTGAAGGAATGTCAGGACGCTGTGAAAAGCAGCCCAGACAACCCGTTGGTACACCGATATCTACTGACGGCCTATCAGAAAAAGATTGAGATCATGCAGTCGATTGTCAATTCCGATGTGTTGTAAGGATTTTAAGGAAGGATTTGAATCAACTCTCATGGCTAGTAAACTTTGTCTTAGATTTGCGACGGTGGTTTTTCTTGTACAGGTGACCTGTCTCCAGGCTGCCGACCGGATCGAGAAGGTTTTTCCGGTCTCCAGGAATGCAAGCCTGATGCTCACCAATTACACTGGAACCATCAGTGTAAAAGGCTGGCAAAACTCAGAAGTCAAGCTGGTGTATACCAAGTATTCGCAGAACGTTGAGATCGACACGGAATCAACGCCCAGCAAGGTCAAAGTGACCACCCATGTTCTTGACAAACTGGCCACGGCTGACAAAGCCCGAGTTGATTACCAAGTGTATGTTCCCGAGGAGGCAAACTTAGAGATTCTAAACAACATGGGAACGGTCGATGTGGAAAACATTAAGGGAGCGGTGAAGGTCGACGTCATCGAGGCTGTGGTGAAGATCACCGGCGTCCAAGGCGGTGTTCAGGCGACTTCTCTTGGAAGCAAGTTGATCATTTCGGAGTCTGCCGGAACCATTCAGACCACGACCGTCAGCGGCGATATCGTGTTCAGCAAGCTTGAAAGCAGCAGCGTGACCGCGAACTCGACACTCGGGAATATTTCCTATGAAGGTGATTTTGCACGGCTGGGAAACTATCGCTTTTCGACAAACGAAGGCATCATTCTGATTCAATGTCCAGATCAGGCATCTGTCGAGTGGAACGCTCGAACCGTGAAGGGCAAAATCAGAAGCAACTTGCCGATTCGCTCGAAGAACCATGCCTCCTTGAGCACTGGCATCGCTGGAAAGCAGTCGCTGCTTGGGACCTTGAACCAAGGCGATGCAAACGTCAACCTCTCCACCTTCAGCGGAGAGATCAATATCAACCGTCGCTGATCCCTGCTTCAGCCCGTACCCCCAAGCCCAAGTCTTCTTGGGCTTTTTTTGTTTCTGCGGCAGAATAGGTTCCTGAAGGGTTGGCGAGCCGGAGGTTGTAGAGGAAATGCCCGAAGACAAAATCTTTCTGATTGGTTTCATGGGATCAGGAAAATCGACTGTTGGGCCGGTGTTGGCTGGAAAACTAGGGTGGAATTTTGTCGACCTTGATCGAGAGATCGAGCGGGAGCAGGGCAAGTCGATTCGCGAGATCTTTGAGCACCAGGGCGAGTCCGAGTTTCGAAGAATCGAAATGAACTGTTTGCGATCTCTGAAGAATCGGGCCGCTTGTGTGGTGGCCCTTGGCGGTGGTGCTTTTGTACAGGAAGCGAACCGCCCAATCGTGACCGAATTGGGTGTTTCGGTGTTCCTCGATTGCCGCCTGGAAGTGATTCAAGCTCGGTGTTCCGCCGACGGCACCCGTCCGTTGTTTGAAACGCCCGAACTCGTGAGGGATCTTTACACGCTCCGCTACCCGCTTTACCGCCAGAGTGATTTCTCGATCGACGTCTCGGACATTAACCCAGCTCAGGCAGCCGATCTAATTCTCCAGAAGGTGACCCAGAAAACATGAGAGCACCATTTCTAGCTTGGCTTCGTCTTAGGGCAGCACAGTTGAGGGCAGGAACTCTCATTGAGAATCGCTTCCAGCGCCGGGACTTTGGCGGGGCGGTGAATACTGGATTCGGGCGCGGAACCGTTTGCTCATCCGTGGTCATTGGGCTTGCCTTCTGGCTTTGTGGCGGGTCGACGGTCACGGCCCAGAACAGCAAATCCGGATCGGCTGCTCCGCTGCTCTATTCAGGCAATGAGAGTGGCACGTTTCGAATCTATTTCAGTGGTGCAGAGATCGGGCAGGAGAAGTTCCAGATCATCGAGTCAGGCCGGACCGTCAAAGCCTCGGCTGAAACCCGTCTGACCATCGAACGTGAAAAGGAAAGGGTTTCGTTTCTCATCCGCCCTGTGTTGGAATTCAACCGATTTTTCGAGCCTGTAAGCTATGAAATTGGACAGGAATCCGGCCCGAACAAGACGAAGGCGCATGTTACTTTCAGGGGTGCGTTGAGCGACGCGGTTTACGAAAGCGGCAAAGAGACCGACGCGCGGCAGATTGATCTGAAAAAAGACGTTTTGGTGTTGGATGACAATGTCTTTCATCAATACATCATTCTCACGAAGCGATACGATTTCGCGAAAGGCGGGATACAAGAATTTTCCGCCTTCGTGCCTCAGCAGTTCATCTCAGGCGGCGTCAGCGTCAGCGACAAAGGATTGGAAGCGGTTCAGGTCTTGAGTCAAGACCTCAAACTGCAGCATCTCCTGGTAGACACCGGGGAACTGCAAATCAGTCTCTGGCTTGACGAGAAGCACAGCGTGCGCAAGCTCGCAGTTCCAAAGTCTGGTGTCGAAGTCTTTCGGGAGTAATCCTTGTATAGAAGATCCGCTTGGCTCGGGTGCTCTGCTACAGTGGCTTTGCTGGTCTGTGCCGCGACGGCAGCCCCACAGCGCAAAGCCTCCAATGTGGACGGCAACCTGGCCTATTCTCACGTCGAGAGATTGGTCGGCTTTGGGCCTCGCCCTCCCGGTTCCCCGGCCATCGCCAAATCTCAAGCCTACATCACTGAGGTTCTGAAGAGGCTAAACCTTCAGGTGGAGCACCAGGATTTTCTGGCGAACACGCCGAACGGCCCAGTGAGCATGAAGAACATCGTGGGCAAGACACGCCAGTCCGGGAAGCCGGTCGTGATCCTGGGTTCGCACTATGACACGCGGGTGATGACGAACGCAGCCTTTGTTGGCGCCAATGACGGCGGTTCGAGCACAGGACTGTTGCTCGAGCTGGCTCGAGTTCTTTCACAGCGCCGGAATGATTTCAGTTTTTGGTTCGTGTTCTTCGACGGCGAGGAGGCGCAGCGAGAGTGGTCTGAGACGGACAGCCTTTACGGAAGCCGGTATTTCGTCGAGAAACTCAAGACGGACGGGCAGACCCGGGCCATCAAAGCCTTGGTTCTGATGGATCTGGTTGGCGACCGGGATTTGAAGCTCGAAAACGACGCTTCTTCAACTCCATGGTTGATGGAACTGGTGAGAAGATCGGCGGTAGAACTCGGCTACAGCCAACACCTGGCGGCGACCCAAAAGGGAATGGTGGATGACCACGTGCCATTCATTCGAGCTGGAATCGCTGCCGTTGATTTGATCGACTACGACTATGGCTTCAACAACAGCCTCTGGCATACGCCCAACGATACGCTCGACAAGATCAGCCCGCACAGCCTCAAGATCGTTGGAGACATCGTGGTGCGCGCGATTGAGAATCTCGGCCAACAGCGATAGGTTTGTGTCAGCTTTCAGGAGGACGCCACGCTGTTCGGTACCCTCTGAATCCTTGCTCTTGACGAGCGTTGTTCTGAAGGCTTTGCTTGCTGCTCCGCATCCTTCTGGCAAACCACTTGCAGCGGGTGCCTGTAATCCCTGAATGGCCGCGTAAAGAGTTCAAGCTCGCGAAAAGATTAGGTAATTAAATTCTACAAAAGTGCGATGAGTAAGAGAGCAAGTCGTAGATTCAGCAGGCGCGCCAGAATGATTGAGAGCCAAGAGCCTTGCGTCGGGAGTAAGGGCAGAATGGAAAGAAGGTCAGCCGATCGCGTGAAGGATGATTCGCGGCTTGTCGTGAGCGGGATGAGCCGGAGCGGTCAAGCGTTTCAAGAGATCTCCTCCGTCAGGGATGTGAGCCCTGGAGGCATTTCGTTTGTGCTACACAGCTGCATCGAGCCGGGAATCGTCGTCGATCTCAGCATCTGTTCCGGAGCAGGCACGGAGGCGGATTGTCTTCCCGAGTTTCAAACCCAGGCGCGGGTCTTGAGGGTTTGTCGCGAAGTGAATGGAAACGAGCTGTTCGTGGTTGCAGCGCGGTTTGAAGCTGACGTTGTGAAACTTGCGGCTGATGACGGCTTTGAGGCCATGGTTCGCCAGCTGCAAAAAGCCGTGGCGTATGACGAAAGCCAGAGACACCAATTCGAGTAGAGGAAACGATGTTCGACGATAGAAGGCGTCAAAAACGGGTTGACGTCAACATTCCGATTCGGGTCAAGTGGGCTGATGCCCAGGGGATCCGCTGTGAAGAAGTGACTCGATCCATTAATGTCAGCGCCGACGGTGCTATCTTCCTGTTGAAGCAGCAGCTGAAGATGGGCACGGTGCTTGAACTTTCCCTGCCGCTGCCCAAGCAGATGCAAAAGGGAGTCTCACCCAAGACCGTTTACGAAGCGATGGGATTGGTTACGCGCGTGGAGCATACGCCGGACCGCCTCGGCTTCAAAATCGCGGTGCGCTTTCGCGCCGCCAGCACGAAGCAATATCGGTCTGAGTCTTAGCAGTCTTCCCGCCATATTCCCACTTCAAGACCCATTGAGCCTACCTGGATTCCGGATATTTCTCTTCTCCGGCCCGAATGGGGACTTTCAGCCAATTTTGGACGGGTGGGATCTGGCAGGTTGAATAGCTGTTGTAGGCGCAGTAGGGATTGTGCGCTTGATTGAAGTTCAGCGTCACGCGCCCCTGGCTTGGTAAATCCGAGTAGAGATATCGGCCGCCGCCATAGGTTTCTTTTCCATTGGTCGAATCCCTGAACATGAAAAACAGCTTTGTGTCGCCCGGCGTTTCAAAAACGGGTTCGAGTCGCACGGTAATTCCACCGACTCTGAATTGAGCGACACCGGGGCACTCCAGCTCCTCGACGTACCCTGAAACCGTCGCCACCTTGATTTTCTTTGAGGGTCGGTAGGGAAGAAACTCCGCCTCCACTCGCAGCTCCCGATTGATCTCATAGAAGTCAATACCCTGGAACGCAAGCAAGCGCGGGTTCTTCAAATCTGCCAGCCGCACGGCCAGCTTGCCACCTCGTTGAATGACTTCCATTCTGAGGTGGTTCAGCTCAAGAATATCTGGCTGGGCGCCCGAAGCATCGCTCTTCAATTCCCGTCGGCCAACCCGCTCCCCGTTCAAGTTCACCGTAATCCCGCTTTCAATGTCAACGCTTGCCGTGTTTCCCTTGAGCTCGAAATATCCAACGCGGCCTGGAGCACTTCCAGAC
>Ga0163150_10002174_pt1 | contig 31014 bp, 26 predicted proteins | sample OliLakLV19P2IB_FD_148628 | JGI IMG/M metagenome (GOLD analysis project Ga0163150, IMG submission 148628) | Freshwater microbial mat bacterial communities from Lake Vanda, McMurdo Dry Valleys, Antarctica - Oligotrophic Lake LV.19.P2.IB | ecosystem: Environmental > Aquatic > Freshwater > Lake >...
CAGGTGTTCAACGTGAATGCCGACCTGATGGCAGTGGCGTGCGCGGTCAGTTTTCAGGCCGACCGGCTGATCTTTCTCACTGACGTGCCTGGGGTAAAAGGTGCGGACGGGGAGGTCATTCCGTCGCTTCGTCCGACCGATTGTATTCATCTTATAGAGACAGGTGTCGCGACGGGCGGCATGCAGGCCAAGCTGAACGCGGCTACCGACGCGCTGAAGGGCGGCATTGGGCAGGTTGTGATTGCGCCGGGCGCGATGGAGCGCGCGGCAGCCCGCATTCTGGCGGGCGAAATCATCGGCACCCGGTTAGTGTCGCAGGAGGCCAGTCATGCGTAACGTCCTAACTCTGGAAATGCCCGCGGAAAGCCCGTTCAATATGGATCTGTCCAGCCGCGTGCTGTTCGAACAGCCGGCGCTGACGATTCGGAAGGCCTCCATGCTCGACATCCATCCGCTGTTGCGGCTCATCAACGGCTATGCCGCGAAGGGCATCATGCTGCCGCGCACCGAGTTTGAAATGTCGGAGAATATCCGCGACTTCATGCTCGCGTTTGAGGGCGACCAGCTGGTGGGTTGTGGCGCGCTGCATTTTTATACGCCGACCTCGGGCGAGGTGCGGTCGCTCGCAGTCGAGCCCACGGCCAAGAGTCGCGGCGTTGGCCGGGCCATTGTCGTGGCGCTCGACAAAGAGGCCCGTGATTGCGGCCTTCATACGATCTTCGCGTTCACCTACGTTCCTGGCTTTTTCGGCAAACTGGGCTTCATTGAGGTAGAGCGCGGGGAACTGCCGCTGAAAGCGTGGAAGGACTGCCTGCGTTGCCCCAAGTTCGCCTGCTGCGACGAAATCGCGGTGGTGAAATACCTGGTGGAGCAGCCGTCTATGGACCACCAGCCGGTGCACCTGATGCCGGGTCTGATCCACTTACCCGTACTGCGCGGCTAGCGTCGATATAATCGAAGCGTGACCCGCTCCCTGCTGTGCCTTCTTTTCGCGACACTCCTTCTTGCAACCAACGGATGCAAGAAGGCTGGCGAAAACAAAGAAGCCGTTCGCGATGGTGTTTTGCAACACCTGTCGAAGAACGCCGCTCTCGACGTCAATTCGCTCACCATCGACGTTACTGACATCAAGTTTCAGGGGGATGAGGCAACGGCTGCCGTGTCGATTAAGCCTAAGTCTGCGCCTGAACAGGGCATGTCCATGAGCTACACGCTGGTGCGCAAGGGCGACAAGTGGGAAGTTAAGGGCAAGGCCGCCGGGCATGGCGGTGGTGGGGCCATGGGCGCCGCACCTCCGACCGATCCGCCGCCTGCCTCCGGTACCCCCGAACCCAAGGGCGCTCTCGGCGATGCACCCAAAGCACCGGCAGCGGGCGGTGGCGATCTGCCCCCGGGCCATCCTCCGGTGAACACGCCACCGACGTCGAAGAAATAAGCGCTGTGCGTCGATCCGCATGAAGCGCGTTGCCGTTTTAGGTGGTGGTCCCGCGGGAGCGTTCGCGGCTGCGCGCCTTGCCTCGGCCGGGATCTCGACCATGCTGCTCGATGAGAAGCTGGCATGGGAAAAGCCCTGCGGCGGTGGCCTGACGTGGAAGGCGTGGTCACAGTATCCGTTCCTTATGGACAACGCCACGCCGCGCAAGTCCGTTCGGCGCACGTATCTTACCTGTGGCCCCAAAGCATCGGCCACGCTCGACCTGACTGAGCCGCTGCTGATCTACTCTCGTTTCGACCTGAACAACATGCTGCTGCGCCGGGCCGAGGCTGCCGGTGCGGCCATTGAGAAGGCCCGCGTGACGGGTCTGGAACGGCGTGGCGCGGGCTGGAGAGTGCGGACGAAAACGGGCTCGATTGACGCCGAACACTGCATCGTCGCGACAGGCGGGCGCAACGGGCTTCGCGACGTCGGTACCCAGTGGACGCAGGCCGATACCCTGACCGCGCTGGGCTACTTTATCCCGGCTGAGCAGGACCACGTCGACCTTCACTTTTTCCCCGGATTCGAGGGCTACATCTGGATTTTTCCGCGGCAGGGGCACTTGTCGGCAGGCATCGCGGGCAAGGGGAAACCGGCTACCGAGATGCGCGCGCTGCTCGACCGCTATCTGGCTGACAAGGGCATTTCGTCGCGCGGGGCGACGTACTATGGGCACATGATTCCCTCGCTCGATCAGCCGTCATGGCGCCCGAATCGGGTGGCTGGCGAGGGCTGGCTGGCGGTCGGCGATTCGGCTGGGCTGGTCGACCCGGTGACCGGAGAAGGCCTGTACTACGCGATGCGCTCCGGCGACCTCGCCGCCGATGCAATTCTCGCCGATTCCGGTAACGCCGCGTCCGTCTATCGCGACGTATTGTGGAGCGAGTTTGGCGCGGATCTGGAAACAGGCGCGCGGCTCGCCAAACGGCTGTTCCTCGGCAACTTTTTTTTCGCCGGAGTGTCCACCCGGATGATCCAATTCCTGCGAAGGTCTCCGACGATCCTTCAGGTCGTTCAGGATTTATTTGCGGGGACGCAGAGCTACCTCGACCTCAAGTCGAGGCTGATGCAGAACAGAGGCCGCGTGCTGCGAGAAATCGCGCTCGGCCACAGCGACTGACCGGGAGGACGAATGGGATCAATGTGGAAGGACGTCATCGTTGTCGGGGGTGGTCCAGCGGGCTCGGTAACGGCCCGCCAACTGGCGCAGCGCGGCTGCAACGTTCTTCTCCTCGACGCCCGAACATTCCCACGGGAGAAGCCCTGCGGCGGCGGAATCCAGCACCGGTGTCTGCGCTACCTGCCGGATGATTTCGCCTCGGTCACCAAAGCCGCCTGCACTTCCGTGCGGCTGACGCACGGACTGCGCTCGACCATGGTGAAACATGCGGGCCGCCCAGTTGTGCATTGCGTCAATCGCGCGGAGTTCGACCATTTCCTGCTGGAGAAAGCTCGATCCTCAGGCGCGGGTGTGCAGGAGGGCGTGCGCGTGCTCGGGGTACGGCCCGATCCGGACGCGGTAACGGTAGAGACCACTGCGGGTATGTTCCGGGCGCGATATGTGGTCGCCGCGGACGGTGCCAACAGCATTGTGAATCGCAACCTCAACGGCCGGAGCAACTTCCAGTGGCAGACGGCCCTTTACGCCGAATGCGACGTGAAGCGGATCGGTGGCGCATCGGCGCCCGATCCTGAAGAGCTGCGCATAGACGTGAACAGTCTGCCGTCGGGCTACGCGTGGCTGTTCCCCAAGGGCAACAAGGTGAACATCGGCGCAGGCGGGCCTAACCGGTTCGCGCGCCTGCTGACTAAGTATCTGAGCGCCTTTCTCAAGTCGGACGGCTACTCGGTGGACGACCTGAAGTGGCGCGGTCATCAGCTTCCCACCATGACTCGGCGAACTGTGTTCGCGAAGAGTAACTTGTTTGCGGTCGGCGACGCGGCGGGTATGGTGGAGCCTCTGACCGGGGAAGGCATCTCCTACGCCTGTCATGCGGCGCATCTGGCCGCAGCCGCGATCGCCACGCATTTCGGCAGAGCCGAGGCCGAAGCCGCCTATACCCGCGACGTGATCGCGGAGATCCGGTCGGAACTGGTGTGGAGCCAGAGAATCGTCCTGTTCTCGACGCTGTTCCCCAAGGCGTTCTGCGCCGCTCTGGCAAGCGATAAGGCGTGGCTGCTGTTCTTTCGCGTCATTACCGGAGAACTTACGTTCCACGATCTGGAGCAGAATCTGCTCGGCTGGGTTCGCAACTTTGGACCGTTGCTGGAGGCGGCCGGGCGGCTGCGTGAGCACGCGCTGCGCCTGTCGCGGGAAGTGGAACGGGCAGACCGTAACCTTGAGGCTCTTAACCGGGCCGGCGCGGTTTACGCGGACTAACTGACTTACTCGGACTTAGCGCGCTCCGAGGCGGTCCACTTACACAGCGTTTCGATCTCCGCGTCGGATGGACGAGCCTGCGGGTGGAGTATGAGGAACGGCGCCAGCGGCATCTTACGGGCTTTGGCCTGAATGCACATGTCTTCCAGCTTGTCCTCGCGCTCGGAAACCACCTCTTCGGGAGGATGGGCGAGGGTCTCGAGGCTGGCGCCCCGCTTCGGTCTGTCATTCCGCGGGTCGGCCGCGGTGCCGAACTGCGCAGCCACGAAACCCAGCACCAACAGTAAGGCCACTAACACGAAACCACGCAGAAGGAACTTCACCCCTGTAAGGGCGTACACCTGGCACTCTGCGTTTCGCGTTTACAAACCTTTAACGCGCCGGACTTCCTCTGTGAGCGCCGGCACAACATCGAACAGGTCCCCGACGATCCCGTAGTCGGCTACTTCGAAGATGGGCGCCTCCGGGTCCTTGTTGATGGCTATGATCGTCTTCGCGCCTTTCATGCCAACCAGATGTTGAATCGCGCCGGAGATTCCGATGGCCATGTAGACCTTCGGCGAGACGGTCTGACCGGAGCTGCCCACCTGCCGTTCCATCGGAAGCCAGCCGTTATCGCAGATCGGCCTGGACGCCGCCAGTTCGGCGCCCATCGCCGACGCGAGCGCTTCCACCATCGAGATGTTTTCCTTCTCCCGGATGCCTCGGCCGACCGACACGATCAGTTCCGCCGAAGTCAGGTCCAGCGCCCGTGCCGACTCGCGGAACGGAGCTTCTGATTTGCTGCGGATCGAAGCGGCGTCCACTTCAGGCGCGACGATCTCGACGACTGCGGCGTCGGCTGACGGGACCAGCTGATCGGCTCGATACGCGCCTGCCTGCACCGATGCAAAATACGGGCCTGCGCCGGTGAACTCGACGTCCGCGTTGAGCTTGCCCTGGAAAAGCTGCCGCACAAACACTGGCCGGCCGCCCTTGCCTGAGCACCGTACTTCCACGACGTCGGACAGCAGGACTGTGCCGAAGCGCGTCGCCACCCGAGGCGCAAAGTCGCGCACCTGGTACGTGTGCGGGAACAGCACATACTGCGCGCCGGTTCGCTGCACCAGCGACTGCACGGCTGGTACGTACGCATCGGGCGTATACTGCGCCAGCGCCGCGCCATCCAGCGCGTAGACGTGCTGCAACTGATACGCCGCCACGTCCGACGCCAGCTTCTCGATACCGCGCCCGAGCACCGCCGCATAAACCGGCAGCTCCAGCGTCGACGCCATGGCCTGGGCCGCAGCCAGCGTCTCAAACGACATGCGGTGGAACTGACCGCCGCTCTGTTCCATCACCACAAGAATGCTCACAGCGCACGCACCTCGAATCGCAATTTCTCTACAAGCTTCGCCGCCTGCTCCTTCGGCGAACCCTCCAGCATTTGCGTCGACTTCGACTTATGCGGCAGGTACACGCGAGATATGCGCGCGACGGGATCGGCCGAGACGCCCAGATCGCTGAGGCTCAGCGTGCGCACTTCCTTCGACTTCGCTTTCTTGATGCCCATCAGCGTGGCGTAGCGCAGCTTGCTGCTGCCCGACTGGATGGTAAGGACAGCGGGCATCGGCAGCGCGATGTTCTGATACCAGCCGCCCTCCAGCTCGCGCTTCACGCGGATGCCGGAGCCCTCCACTTCGACGCTCATGATGATGGTGGAATGCGCGTAGCCCAGGAGCTCGGCCAGCACGACGCCGGTCTGGCCGTAGCCGAGGTCGTCCGACTGCAGGCCGGTAAGCACCAGGTCCGGCTTCTCGCTTTCGACAGCCTTCGCGAGGACACGCGCAATGCCGAGCGTGTCCAGCTTGTCGACACCGTCATCGGCGATGTGGATGGCGCGGTCGGCGCCTTTGGCCAGGGCTTCACGAATGGTGGTGGTGGCGCGTTCCGGGCCTGCGCACAGAGCGATCACCTCACCGCCGTTCTTCTCCCGCAACTGCAAGGCGGATTCCAGGGCATACGCGTCCGGCTCATTAATCTCCCACGTAAGATCCGCTTCCTGAATCCACGAACCTTCTGCACGCAGAAGAGAATCGCGCGCCGGAACTTGTTTGATGGCAACAACGATCTTCACACGCGCATCATAGCGCGGTGTCTCACTTCGCCGATGCTTTGAACACCGGCTTCAGGCCGACGTGATGCGCAAGGAATGCCATCACGTCGGCGCCTTCATCAATCTCCATCGACTGCGGCTTGCCCGCGCCATGTCCGGCTTCCGTCTGGATGCGGATCAGCACAGGCGATTCGCCCATCTGGGCCGACTGCAGAGTCGAGATGAACTTGAAGCTGTGGGCCGGAACCACGCGGTCGTCATGATCGGCCGTTGTCACGATGGTCGGTGGATAGGCAACTCCAGACTTCACGTTGTGATACGGCGAGTACGCGTAGATCGCCTTGAAATCCTCCGGGTTGTCGGGCGAGCCGTAATCCGACTGCCAGCCCCAGCCAATCGTGAACTTGTGGAAGCGCAGCATGTCGAGCACGCCCACCGCGGGAGCCGCCGCGCCGAACAGTTCCGGCCGCTGCAGCATCACTGCCGCGACGAGGAGTCCGCCGTTGCTGCCGCCGGAGATAGCGATCTTCTTCGGCTGCGTATACTTCTCTTTCACCAGATGCTCGGCTGCTGCGATGAAGTCGTCGAACACGTTTTGTTTGCGGCTTTTGGTGCCGGCCAGGTGCCACTCGCGGCCATACTCGCCGCCACCGCGCAGGGCCGGGTGCGCGATCATGCCGCCCATCTCCAGCCAGGTGATCCACTTCGGGCTGTACGCCGGAGTTGCGGGGAGGTTGAACCCACCGTAGCCGTACAGCAACACCGCGTTGTTGCCGTCGCGCTTTGCGTCTTTCCGCATGGTCAGGAACATGGGAACACGAGTCCCGTCCTTGCTGTTGTAGAACACCTGCTCCGTCTTGTACTGCGAGAGGTCCACGGGTACTTTCGGCTGCTTGAACAACGTGCTCTGGTGGGTCTTCAGGTCGAAGCGGTAGACGGATGCGGGGAACGTGTAGCTGGTGAATGTGTAGAACGTTTCGGTGTCGTCCTGACGTCCGCTGAATCCAGCGGCGACACCCATGCCAGGTAGCTTCACTTCGCCGGTTGGCTTGCCTGTGCCGTCGAAGAGCTTCACGACGGTGCGCGCGTCTTTCTTGTACTCGGCCACAAACTGCCCGGTGAAGTAACTCACGCCCGAAAGCGGATCCGTCGACTGGGGAATCAGCGTCTTCCAGTTCGGCTTCTCCGGCTTAGTGAGATCGATCTCGATTACGCGCCCGCGTTCGGCGTCCAGCGACGTTCTGAAGAAGAGCCGCGTGCCTTCAGAGCCGATGTAATCGTAATCGGCGTCGAACTTCGGCAGCAGCTCCACCCACTTGTCGCCCTTCACCTTGCGGTAGAACCACGCGTCGTTGCGGTCTGAACCTTTGCCGATGTGCAGCATCAGGTACTTGCCGTCCTCGGTCTCAAAGGCGTAGTACATCCAGTTCTTTTCCGACTCGCGGAAGAAGATCAGTTTGTCCTCGGCCTGCGGCGTGCCCAGCTTGTGGAAGTACGACTTCTGATTCACGTTGGAATCCTGAAGACGGGTCTTTTCGCTGGGTTCGTCGTAGCGGTTGTAGTAGATGCCAGTGCCGTCCTCAGACCACGCCATTCCGGAGAACTTCACCCACTTCAGCCGGTCCGGCAACTCGCGTTTCGTGTCGATGTCCATGAACGCGACTTCCATCCAGTCCGACCCGGCTTTCTGCAGCATGTAGGCCATTACCTTGCCATCTTTGCGCTTGCTGGTGCCGGAGAGTGAGAGCGTTTTGTCCGCAAATTTGTTCGGATCCAGCAGCACCTCGCCTTCGCTCGCCAGCGAGTTCGATACGTACAACACGGCTCGGTCCTGCCTGCCGTCGTGCCGGCTCCAGAAGTACCGGTCGCCCGACCGGGACACGGCGGAATAGCGCTCGTAGTTATAGACCTCCGACAGTTTCGTGAAAATGGGGCTGCGTTCGGTCAGCGAATCCAGATATGGTTTGGTGACTTTGTTCTGTGCCCTGACCCACTCCGCGGTTTCCGCCGAGTTGGCGTCTTCCAGCCAGCGGTATGGATCGGCGACGTTTACTCCGTGCAACACGTCGACTTGATCCACCTTGCGGGTTTGGGGGTACTGGATCTTGTCAGCGGCACCCACTGTCAGGGCTCCTGCGAGAACAAATGGAAGAACTCTCATTTGGGCTTAGATTACCGCAGCCTGGCAGACGGTATATAGTTCCTCTCATGCGATTTTTGCTTGTGGTCACTCTCTGTTTGATGCCGGCGATGCACGCACAGTCGCTTCGTGGCTGGACGCAGGGCAAAGGATTCGGCTGGGTGTATGGCGCGGCGGATGAAATTGGTGCCCTGAACGCGGTCAACACGCCGGATCGAATCCTGGCGGCGATGCGCGATGTGAAAACTGGCAAGGTGTATGACCTGGGTGTGCGCGTCGACCGGACGTCGTACAAGTGGCCTGGTCATTCGCCGACCGAGATCATGTCTTTCCGAAGCCCTGTGGGTCTGAAGACCGGAAAGGATCTGAGCCTGTTTGCCAGTCATCCCGGCGGCGTCGCGTTCCACAGCTGCGCGCTCTTTATCTCGGATAACCTCGGTACGCAGATCGACGGACTGGCGCATATCACCAGCGGCTCCGACAACCACTGGTACAACGGCTTTCGCGAGAGCGATCATGGTACCGACTTCGGGGTACGCAAGGCCGATGCCGACAGCATTCCGCCGATCATCGCGCGGGCCATCCTGATCGATGTCGCGGGGGCGAGGAAGGTGGATTCCCTGCCGCCTCACTTCGGGATCGGGTCGAAGGAACTGCAGGCTGCCCTGGCTGCGCAGAAGATGGACGTAACACCGGGCGATATCGTCCTGATCCGCACCGGCACGCTACGCTACTGGGGCGAAACCGGTTCCGATCACGCGAAGATCGCCGCGGCCGACAGCGCCGGGCTGACGCTGGAGGGCGCGAAGTGGCTGGTGGAGCAGAAGGGTGCGGTGGCCATCGGCGCCGATACCAGCGGGCTCGAGGTCGACGGCGACATCAAGGTGCACGAGTATCTTCTGGTGGAGCAGGGCGTGCACATTCTTGAGTTCCACAATCTGGAGGATCTGGCGCGCGACAAGGCGTATCGGTTCACCTACATGGCGATGACGAACCGCCTGAAGGGGACGGTAGCCGGGACTGCCCTCCGCCCAGTCGCGATTCGCTGAGGCGCGCGTGGGACCATGGAACTTCGCAGCCTGATGGACCCCCACTACAAACTTGTCATCTTCGATCTCGACGGCACGCTGATTGATTCGAAGCTGGATCTGGCGCATGCCGTGAACGCGACCCGTACCCACATGGCTCTCGGGCCCTTGTCTCACGAGCTGATCTATTCGTATGTCGGCAACGGGGCTCCGGTGCTGATTCGCCGGGCTCTGGGCAATGAGGCGTCGCAGGCCGATGTCGACGCGGCGCTGGAGTACTTCCTGAGTTACTATCGCGAGCACAAGCTCGATTACACGGTGCTGTATCCCGGTGTGCGCCAGTCGCTCGATGAGCTTCGCGATGCGGGAGTGCGGATGGCCGTGCTGACCAACAAGCCGTTCCGCATCAGTCGCGAAATTCTGGACGGGCTGGGCGTCGGGCCGCATTTTTTTCAGGTGTATGGCGGGAACAGCTTTGAGCAGAAGAAGCCCGATCCGGTGGGCATCCACGCGTTGCTTGTCGAATCGGGAATCAGTGCTCTGGAAGCGATGATGGTCGGTGACAGCGGTGTCGACATCCAGACCGCGCGCAATGCGGGCATCGCCGCCGTGGGCTGTTCATGGGGTTTTCAGCCCGAATCGCTGCTAATCGACACGCCCGATTACCTCATCGAAAACATGACGGAACTTGCCGGGATCGTCCGGTCTCCCTCAACCGTCCGACTGGACGCTATCATATAAATTCCACGATGCGCACTTATTTTCTCGCGTGTGCAGCGGCCGCGGGTTGTTTCTTCCTGGGCTCCTGCAAATCCTCGGCTCCCCCGAATGCCGCTGCACAGGTGAACACTCGCACCATCACCTACGCCGACATTGACAAACAACTGGAGTTGCAGAACGCCGGTTCGCAGGAGCGCCCGGCGGGCGACGAACTGTCGATCCGGAAGCTGGAGCTTCTCAGGACCCTGGTCGACCAGGAGATCATGCTGCAGAGGGCCGAGAAGCTGAGCCTGATGGCCACCGACGCGGACATCGAAGCCAAGCTCAACGAACTGAAGGCGCCGTACACGAAGGAAGACTTCCAGCGGCAACTGGATATGCGGAAGATGTCAGTGGATGATTTGAAGGCGCAGATTCGCCGCGACCTCAGTGTCCAGAAGCTGTTCAACAAAGAGATCACGTCGCGCATCACCATCTCCGACCAGGAGATCACCGAGCACTACAACTCGAACAAGAGCAGCTTCAATCTGCCCGAGCCTCAGATGCGGCTGGCGCAAATCGTGGTGACTCCTACTGCCGACGCCAATATTCGCAATCTGAAGAACGACAACGCGACCACGCCCGAGGCTGCGCGCAACAAGATTCAGACGCTGGAAGCCCGGCTCCGCCAGGGTGAGGATTTCAACGCGCTCGCGCAGAATTTTTCCGAGGATCCGAACTCGGCGCCCAATGGCGGCGACCTTGGCTGGATTCCCGAGTCGGCGCTGGAGAAGGCTGACCCTGGTGTGCGCCGCGTTGTCGCGGGCCTGCAGCCTGGCCAGACCACCGGCATTATTGGAACGCCTGACGGCTACCGGATTATCAGGCTGATCGTACGTGAGCCGGCTGGCCAGCGCGAACTCGGCGATCCGAAGGTGCAGCAGAATATCCGCGAGACCCTCATGAATCGCAAAGACCAGCTTCTTCGCGCGGCTTATTACGAAGTCGCACGAAATGAGGCCAAGGTCACCAACTACTACGCCGAGACAGTCTTCCAGAACAAGAGCGGCGGTAAATAGAGCGCGGCTTTGGCCCCGACATCCTCTTCCCATCTGCGCGGGCGGCCTCAGACAGAAGGATAATGGCAGCATGCCCACCGTCAAAGACTCCTACGAAACGGACTTCTTCGAGTGGACCCGCGAAACCGCGGAAAAGATCCGGCAGGGGTCATTTAGCGCCATCGACCTGGAGACTCTTGCGGAGGAGGTCGAAAGTTTGGGCAGTCGCGATCAGCGGGAAGCTCTTCGGCGGCTATTTCAGTTACTGCTTCACCTGCTCAAGTGGCGGTATCAGGCTGAGTACCGAAAGCGCGTCGGCGAAGCCAGTTGGCGACAGTCGATCGACAATCAGCGCGACGCGCTCGAACGTATCTTCGTGGCGTCCCCCAGTCTGCGGAGGTTTGTGCTGGAGAACTGGCAAATGGAATTCGGTCGAGCGAGAAAGCGTGCAGCCAGTCAGACCGGACTGTCACTGATTGCCTTCCCAACGGAGTGCCAATGGACGCTGGAGCAGATCCTCGATGAAGACTTTTTCCCCGAGGACTGAGCCTGTTTCCTCTGCACGGGCGGCCTCAAACAGAAGGATAATGGCAGTATGCCCACCGTCAAAGACTCCTGCGAAACGGATTTCTTCGAGTGGACCCGCGAAACCGCGGAAAAGATCCGCAATGGCGATTTCTCTACGATCGACCTTGAGGCTCTCGCCGAGGAGGTCGAGGATTTGGGTCGACACGACCGCCGCGAAGTTCGCAGCCGCATTAAACAGATACTCATTCACCTGCTCAAATGGCATTTTCAGCCGGAGTATCGCCGGGATTTCGGTGAGCGCAGCTGGCGCACGTCGATTCAAAATCAACGTGGGGAGTTGCTTGAAGCGCTTGAGGAATCCCCGAGTCTGCGTCGGTTCCTGCCTGGTGCTCTTGCCGAAGTTTACCCGAAAGCCGTCGCAGGGGCTGTCGATGAAAGTGGCCTGCCAGCAGCGTCATTTCCGAGTGAGTGCCTCTGGACGCTGGACCAGATTCTGGATCGGACGTTCTTCCCGGACTGAGCCTATTTAAACCACGGGGCCGTAGCGGGCGGCGTCGGCTTTCCGTCGACGGTATGCGGCTCCATAAGCTCCGTCCGAGTCCCGTCGGGGTCGTACAAATTCATCTGCCGTTTGCGATTCACGCCCGTGCGAATTTCCAGCGGCCTGGTATAACCCGTGGCACCGGCACGGGGCTGTATCGCGGCCAGCGACTTCTCAATATCGGGTACAGACAAACAAATATGATGGGCGGTCCCGCGCTTTGTCGGCTCGGGGACAGGATCGTGCAGCATCAGCTCAATGTAATCCTCACCGTCGGGGACGCGCATGTTGACCCAGCTCAGAACCTTCCCGTCCCTCGACCCGCGCCACGTCTCCTCGAACCCGAGCACCTCGCGATAGAACTTCATCTCCGGTTCCAGCGAATTGACGATGATGCCGACATGCATCATGCCCGTAGACACGCGGCTCGCCGGCACGGCCTTGCCCTTGTCGCGCACGGACCATCCATCAGGCAGATACTCGACGATCTCTACTGTGTGGCCCGCCGGGTCCTTGATATTAAAATTTGCATTACCGATGCGCCCGCGGCCCACCTTCTCGGGTACTTTGACGCCCTTCGACGCCAGGTATTTCCGCATTGCTTCGGCATCGTCAACCTCGATGGAAATGTGATTCAAGCGGTCCGAGTCGGGCGTGCGCTCCGGCGAGAGCTCAATGTACTGGCGTTCGTTCACCTTGACGAATGTCATGGACAGGCTGCCGTCGGGATTCTTCAGGTCGAACACCTCCTGGTACCCGAGCAATCCTGTATAGAAATTGCGGGCCTTCTCAACATCCTTCACATAAAGGGCGATGTGCGCGACTCCGGTAATCTTTGGACGCGGCACATCCTGAGCATTGGCCAGCAGCGAAGCGGCCACCACTGCGGCAACAAGGAGCCTCATGCCAGGCAGTGTATCAGGCGTCGGGAGCGGGGAAAAGTCTCGAAGAGGAAAAGGCGCGCTCCGTCGCACCATATTCCCAGAAATGCAGCAGCCTTTCGCGACCCTCGGCCGCTGTCGGACGGTGGCCCGCGGGAACCCACCACAGGCAGGTATGCGGGGCATCCATCTTCTCGAACCAGCGCCTGCGGTCCCTCAGAAATGCCGCGTGCGGAGCGGCATACATGAAATCCCGCAGCGCCTCGGGAGACGTCCAGACTGACATGTTTACAATGGTCAGCGGGTCGCCGTCAAACTCGACATCCGTGGCATTGCCGCTGTCGGACTTCAGGCGCCAGATGAACTCGGGAGCCGATTCCGCAGCCGCGTTCACCGGGTCGAGCCCGGCTACAAATGCGGGGATCCGCGGGTCGTCCAGAGGCGCCACCAGCCTGGCCACATTAATTAATCTGCGCCAACGCAAACGCAGCCATCAGTCGCCCGTCAGACTCCTGGCCAGGAACAACACATTGGCGGGCCGCTCGGCCAGCCGGCGCATGAAATACGGATACCAGGCATCGCCGTACGGCACATAGAGCCGGAGTCGAAAGCCGCGAGCCACAATCTGCTGCTGCAGTTTTCGCCGAACGCCGTACAGCATCTGGAATTCGAAGCGCTCCGGGCCGATGCCGCGCGTTCGCACAAATTCGAAACACTGCCCCACTATCGCTTCGTCATGCGTCGCGATTGCCGGATACGACCCGCGTTCCAGCACCGCATTCATTAGCTTTACGTAGTTCCTGTCGACATCCACTTTGTCCGGCCACGCCACGGCCGCGGGCTCACGATAGGCGCCTTTGCAGAGCCGCACTGGAATTCCACGTCGGTTCAATTCTTCGATATCCGCTTCACTACGATACAAATAGGCCTGAATTACGGCTCGGGTGGACGCGTACTTCGAGTGCATTTCGTGCACCAGTGCGAGGGTCCGGTCCGTGTATCCGGAATCCTCCATATCGCACTCCACGCGCGAGCCGGTGGACTGCGCCCGGCTCATCAGCTCATCCGTATTGGCGCGGCACAATTCTTCAGAAACGTCGAGCCCGAGCGACGTCACTTTCATCGACACCGTCGCGGACAGCGCGGCTGCGGCGATTCGATCCAGAGCAGCCAGATACTGGCGTTTCGCGGCGACCGCCTCCGCTTCGGTTCGTACATTTTCGCCGAGGTGATCGAGCGACGTCATCACCCCGCGGGCCTGCAGTTCCTTCGCAACGCGAAGCCCGTCCTCCAGATGCAGGCCGGCGATAAACCGCGACGTCAGCCCCTGCGCCTGCGGGGAAGTTTCCATGAAACGGCGCACGTTCTGCTGGCGCGACAAATACAGGAATGCCCCGCGCATTCCGGAAATAAACGCACTCACAAAGGGAAGCTCTCTCCACGAGCCGGAATGGTAACCGGCACGCCGTATTGTTCCTCAATGGCGCGGGCCAGCGTGGTTTGTGCCTGTAGCTCGCCATGCACGAGGAAGATTCGCTTTAGGCCCTTAACGGCGGGCTTCAGCCAGAGAAGCAGCTCACGCTGGTCGGCGTGGCCGCTCAATTCATTCAGTTTCACAACTTCGGCACGCAACCGGTACGGCTCGCCGAAGATTGGGATTTCTTTCTGCCCGTCGACGATTTTCCGTCCCAGCGTATGCTCGGCCTGAAACCCAGTGATCAACACTGTGTTTCTCGGGTCTTCCACGGAATTCTTCAGATGATGCAGAATTCTGCCCGCTTCACACATCCCCGATGCCGAAATCACCACATAAGGTCCACGCAAATCATTCAGCGCTTTCGATTCCTGGACGTCCTGAATGTACTTCAGCCGTCCGAACATGAATGGATCGTCACCGCGGGCAACATCGCTCGATGCCTCGGCATCGTAAGCCTCCTGGTGAGAGCGAAACACGCTGGTGGCTTTAACCGCGAGCGGGCTGTCGACAAAGACAGGCAGATTGGGAATTCGTTTGGCTTCGGCGAGCTGGTTCAGAACATACACCAGTTGCTGCGTCCGGCCGACGGCGAACGCCGGCACCACGATTTTTCCGCCCCGGGCGGCCGTGCGGTTGATGGTGTCCGCGAGCCGGTCCGCCACCCGGCCCAGATCCTGGTGAAGCCGGTCGCCGTACGTGCTCTCCATGATCAGGTAATCCGCCGCGGGGCACGGTTCGGGGTCGGGAATGATCGGCAGGTTCGGTCTGCCGACATCGCCTGAGAACACCAGTCGAACTTTGCGTTCGCCCTCCTCGATATTGAGGGCCACTATGGTCGACCCCAGCATGTGTCCGGCGTCGAACGACTCGTAGGTCACCCCTTCGCCGATCTCCGTCGGCATGTGCAGCAACACGCGGCGCATCAGTGGGAGCAGTTTCTCTACGTCCGGCGTACTGTAGACGGGCTCGACTGCCTCCTTCGAATCGGTCCCCAGCAAAGCCTTCTTGCGCCACGCGTGCTTGTTGACGAACTCGGCGTCTTTCTCCTGGATGTGGGCTGAGTCCAGCAGCATGGGCTCGCACAGATCGGCGGTAGCTGGAGACGTCCAGATGGGTCCGTCGAAGCCGTTCTTCACCAGCGAAGGCAGATTGCCTGAGTGGTCGATATGTGCGTGGGAAAGAACAACGGCCCGCACGGAGCGGGCCGGGAAGGGAAGATGACTGTTGATCTCGCGAGCCTCACGGCGGCGACCCTGGTAGGTGCCGCAGTCGAGGAGGTAGTTTGCGCCCCCGGCTTCCACCAGGTGCATCGAACCGGTTACTGTCTGTGCGGCGCCCCAAAATGTGAGCTTCATCAAACTCAGCATGGCACGCCGGACCGAAAGTAGCTACTTAGCGACCACCGCCGGCACCGCGACCACCACCACCGCCGCCGCCGTCACCACCGCGGGCGCCAGCTGCGGCTGCTGCCGGTGCGCTCGAGACTGCCGGGGCTGACATCGTGCTGCCGCTGCTATAGGAACCGCCGCTGCTGCGACCGCCCATGTCGGACATGCCGCGTCCGGCGTCCATGCCACCACCGCCGAAGCCGCCGGAGGACGGAGAATTGTAGACGGGCCGGTAAAACACATTGGCCACGGCGCCGGGGCTGAAGTAGGAATAGCCGAAGGGGCTGTGATACAAACCGCGGTACGGCATGTAAGTGAACATACCGAAGTACGGGTTGTACATCCAGTTGCTGTACGCCATGGAAGTGCCGTTATCGTAAGTGCGTTTGGCGGCGGAGAGGTTCGCCGAGGCGATGTAGCCCGACCGGCGGGACGCCCAGCGGTAGAACGCATCGGTCTCTTCCTTGTCGAACTTCGACTGAACGATGACCGCCGTGTTCAGGGTCGCTTCCTTGCCTTCCTTCACGGTTACGGTCTGGCCGCCTGCAACGGCAAGTGCCGAGCCGTTGTACACGCGCACCTGAGCCGGGCTGAAGTCAATGCGATAGAGGCCGCGCCTGCCCAGATCCAGTTTGGTCTCGCCGACCGCAACGCTCAGCGCCGAGTTCTTCTCGGCTTCACTGACTTCGATCAGCAGCGAGCCGCCAGTGATGCCGAGCTGCGTGTCCAGAATATCGTTCTTAACAAGGCGGACGCCGCTGTTCTCCGCAACGCGCATGAAAACGCCGGGGCTGAGCAGAACCTCCGCGCGGCCCATTGTAGTCTTAAGCTCAGCGCCTTCCTTCATGGCAGGAAAGTCGGCGGAGTTTTTCTTGACCACTTCCACACCGTCCAGCGTGACGACGCCTTCCGTGTAGTGGATCATTCCCGATTTGGCGGAAATGACGTCCTGAGCGCAAGCGGCGCCTAAGCTCACCGCAACCAGTAATGCTGCCCTGTAGAACGACATCGGAACGCCTCCTAACCTAATACTACGCTGAAATCCGGCTGTCCGCTGGATTCCCCCGAAGATCAGACGAGGTGGAACCATAAAAAAGGTACGGGGCAGACCGGAATATCCCGGCCTGCCCCGTATTCTTCGAACAAGCGATCCCGTTAAAAGAAGAAGCGGGCACCGAACTGGACCTGCAGAGGGCTGGACTGCTGGGTGGTGGTAGCGGCGTTGTACAGGCCCGCGGCGTTCTTCAGCAACATAAAGTTGGGGTTGACTACAGCCGCGGAGCCGTCGGCATTCACTCCGAGTCCGTAGTTGGCCACCGTCCCGCCGCCCGTCGGCGAGTTGAAAACCACGTTCTCGCTGTTAAAGACGTTGAAGATTTCCATCGAGAACTGGAGCCGGCGCCGCTCGCCCATCGGGAAGCTCTTCAGCAGCCGGAAGTCGGTCTGCGTGATACCCCGGTTGCGGAATGCGTTGCGCTGGAACACCACTCCCGGAGAGCGGAAAGGCCGGTCCGTGTTTGAGTTGTCGGTATTCGCATCAACGCCGACAATCGCGTTCAAAGGCACCCCGCTGCGCGACCGGTTCGTGGCCGAAAGGTCGAAGCCCCACGGCAGCGTAACCACGCCGTAGGTGTTGAACAGGTGCCGCGCATCCAGACGAGAGTAGTTGTAATCCGACTTCAGGTCATACACGTTCTGGTAATCGACGCCGCCGGCATCGCGTTCCAGGTCGGAATCCGAGAACGTTTCCGACAGCGTGTAGTTGGCGCCGAACTGGAAGCGCTTCACCCGATACTGCGCCTGCAGCGTCATGCCGCGGTACATGGAGCGAGCCGTGCTCTCACGGACCGTATAGGTTCCCAGCGTCGGCACGGGCCGGTTGTTGCGGCTATAAATCGGGCGCTGGTCACCGGCGCGAACCGTCGGCACTGGCAGATTCCAGTCGCGATTGCGCTGCAGCCGGCTCGTATTCACGTAATTGAACTGAACACCGGCGACGAAGTTCCGGAACAGTTCGCTTTCCGTGCCGAGGCCCACCTGGAAGGAAGTCGGGTTCCTGAAGCCGGGAGCTATGACGACGGGCGAGGTTCCGATCATCGGATCCACCGTGCCCGTGGTCGGCAGACCGGAGCGGTACGCCGCTGCGCGCTGCACCACATCGATCGGAATAATCGGCAGGCTGGCAAGCGATCCCTGATTCAGGTCGTAGCCAACCGCGCGGAAGATGTCGTACACCGTTTCTCCGGTTGCCGTGTTGGGCGTGATCTGGATGGACGCGTCACCGGCCGGATTGCGGAAGTAGTTGGTGGCCGAAGAGAACAGAATCATCGGAGAGGCTGCGTAGAACAGACCCGTGTGTCCGCGAACCACCACGCGGCGGCCCGTCGAAACTGGGCTCCAGGCGAAGCCGAAGCGCGGACTCCACTGGTTCAGAGCGTTCGGAATGTTGCCAGGATCCAGCTTGCCCAGCGGGTAGCTGCCGTTCGCCACGCGCTGTACCAGCGCTGAGTTGGTGGTGTCCGGTGTCGGGTTGATCTGACCTTCCCAGCGCAGACCAAAGTCCAGCGTCAGCTTGTTGTTTACGCGCCACGAGTCCTGCCCGTAGAACGCAATCTGATGCATTTTGTACTGGGCGAGCAGGTTGCCCACCTGACGCGTGTAGTTGGCCACGTCGGCAGAGGCGAAGCGATTTGCAATGGCGCCACCCGGCGAGAGAAGATCCAGCAACGTATTCACGTTGGTGCCGTTGATGCTGAATGAGCCGAACTGGTTAAACCCGAATGCCTGGAAGGTGGACAGGTTGCTGTAATCGAAGCCGACCTTCATCGTGTGGGCGCCACGGTTGATGCTCAGGCCGTTCACGATTTGCACGCGTGTGTCGTCCTGTGTCGTCGGCAGGAAGCTCGTCGCTCCGAAGCCACCGATCACGCCAACGCCCACAGTCGGCAGGGTCGAGTTCGATTCACGTGGACGCAGCTCGTAGGTCCAGGAGAAACGTGTGTCGTTGATGACGCTCGACGAGACCAGGTGGGTGTACTGCGCGCTGCCGCCGTGGATGCGGTCGCGTTCGGTACCTTCGCGGCTCAGAGCGGCGTTGCTGAATGGGTTGAGCGCGCCGCCCACCGATACCGCGTTCTCCGCATCGTTGCGGCTGTGCTGGTAGCGCAGAGAAAGGTGATGACCCTTGTTGAACTGGTAGTCGGTACGGCCCATCGACGAGAATGCGTTGTTGGTCTGTGAGAATGGACCTTCCTGACTCTTGAAAAACTGCAGCGCGGCCGAGTTCGCCGGCGTTTCCGCCACACCCACCAGGTTCGCGAAAAACACCTGACGGGGCACATCCACTTTCTGGTATTCAGCAGCCGCAAACCAGAACCACCTGTCCTTCTTAAAAGGTCCACCGGCGCCGCCACCGTACTGCTGCAGCGTTTCGCTGGGCGTGATCTTCGTCGGCGTCGTCCGACCTGCCAGCACGATCGGGATCGGATTCTCAAGGCTCAGTTCGCGATGACGGATCTGATAAAACGCCTCGCCGCGGATCTCGTTACCGCCGGACTTCGTGATCGCGTTGAGAATACCGCCGGTCGAGCGGCCGTACTCAGCGGCGTAACCGCTGGTGACCGTCTGGAACTCCTGAATGGAGGACTGCGGTATCGTGAACGCGGCGTTGGAGCGCTCACCGCCGCGGATGCCGCCGAAGAACGGCTGGTTGTAGTCCGTGCCGTCCAGCATCACGTTCGAATTGATGCCTCGCTGGCCAACAAATGAGAGCTGGCCGCGTGACGGGTCCACCTGTACCGCGGGCGTCAGCGTCGCGAAATCCTGGAAACGGCGCCCGAGAATCGGCAGGTTCGTGATCTGCGTGCTCGTCAGGTTGGTGCTGGGCGAAGGCAGCGCGATCTGAATCAGCGACTCGCCCACTTCGATGGTCGTCGTGGTGCTCTCCACCTTAAGCCCGATATTGGCGCTCACTGCGCCACCCACCGTCAGGACTACACCCTGAACCGTCGCCGTCGCGAAACCGGTGCTCTTTGCAGCCACCTCGTACGCGCCCGGGTCCAGCAACACCGCGCGGTAATTGCCTTCCGAGTCTGTCTTCAGTTCACGCATCGAACCGGTGTCAGTGTTTTTTATGGTTACAGAGGCGTTCGACACCACCGAGCCATTCGGATCGGTTACCGTGCCCAGAATCTGCCCCTTATTCCCGTCAGCCTGAGCCCAAAGGGCCGCCAGGCTGAGTGCCATGCAAAGGACTAACCGAAGTTTACCCATATCTTTCAAAGTGTAGGAACCTCGTGTTACAGAGCGTTTGCGAAAAGATGAAAATGCGACCCTGGCGACAAACGTTAGGAAATGCATAAGGAAATGCGATGGTTGACGTTTGCCGCCTTTGGGGTCGATAATGAGTGCCTCTGTTGCTTTTGGGGGTGTAAAACTAAATGAGAGAAAAACTACGGCTGCTTAGCTTAGTGCTATTCCTTGCCACCTGTTTGCCGGTTGCGGCACAGGTTTTCTATGGATCCGTCGTTGGTACGGTCGAAGATCCTACCGGCAGCGTCGTCCCAAACACTAAAGTCAACCTACTCAGTAAGGAAACCGGCTCGTCCCGCGAAGTCAACTCGGACGAAGCGGGCCGCTACACGTTCTCAAACGTGCTTCCTGGGATTTACGACGTAAAAGCCATCGCGTCTGGTTTCCGAACTTTGACTCGGACCGACATCAACGTGTCGCCCAATACCGTTACGCGTGTCGAGGTTCGTCTCGAAGTCGGCCAGGCCGCCGAACAGGTAACCGTTTCCGCAAGCGCCGTCCAGCTGCAGACTGACAAGTCTGACGTGCGCCACGAAATCAGCGGGCAAACGTTACAGAACATCCCACTTCCTGGTTATCGGAACTACCAGAGCCTGATGGCGCTGATTCCTGGTGCCAGCCCGCCCGCGTTCCAGAACGCAGTTGTCGACACGCCGGGACGCGCGCTCCGCTCCTTTGTGAACGGGACGCCAACCAACATGAACAACACCCTGGTCGACGGCGCGGTCAACATCAATATCTGGCTGCCCCACCACGTTGCCTACGTACAGCCTGTCGAATCGATCGAAACGGTCAGCGTCTCAACGTCGAGTCGCGATGCGGAGCAGGGCATGTCAGGCGGCGCCGCGGTTACCGTCGTCACCAAAAGCGGCACCAACGATCTCCATGGCACCGGCTGGTGGTTCAACAACAATCAGCACTTCAACAGCGCTCCGACGTACTTCCGACCGGTCAACTACAACAAGCCTCTGGCGATTCTCAATATCTTCGGTGGCAACCTCGGCGGCCCGATCAAGAAGGACAAGCTGTTCTACTTCTTCAACTTCGAGCGCACTACCGAGCGAACCGGAATCTTCAGCAACTACTCCGTCGCGCCGGCTGACATGCGCGCCGGAGACTTCAGCCGCTATACGGACTTCACGATCATCTACGATCCGGCCACCGCTCCCCAGAACAATGCAGCGGCCCGCACCCCGTTCCCCGGCAATCGGGTTCCGGCGAATCGGTTCAACCCGATTTTCCCGAATATCTATAACAAGATGCCGCTTCCGAACCAGCGGTCCACCAGCGGTGATACGCTCGACCTGGTCAACAACTACGGTCTGGCCGGAACCCTGAAGCTCAACCGCAACCAGTACGACACGAAGGTCAACTACAACATCAGCAGAAACTTCATCGCCTGGGGCAAGTACAGCCGTATGGATGCGCCGGTCGAAGGCAAGTATCCATTCGGCGACCTCGGCGGCGCAGCGATCGGCACTGAAGGTAAGGGCGACACCACCACGCAAATTGCGGCGGGCGGCTTCACCTACACCTTCTCGTCGACGTTCCTCACCGACGGTGTCTATGGCTACACCCGCATGGATCAGGCAGTCACCATCCCGGGGCTGGACCGCAATATCGGCCTCGACGAGTGGAAGATCCCCGGAACCAACGGCGGTCGCCAGTTCGCGAACGATTTGCGTTATGGCAGCGCGCCTCAGCTCACCGGACTCGGATTCAGCGATCTCGGCTACACCGCGGGCTGGACCCCGGTTACCCGCGCTGAGCGCAGCTACACCTACCGGCAGAACTTCAGCAAACTGAACGGCGCGCATGAGTTTCGCTGGGGCGGTGAAATCCGCAAAATGAATCTGACCCACTGGCAGCCCGAAACGGCCAATCCCCGTGGTCAGATTTCGTTCAACGGCGGCGTCACCGCAATTCCGGGCCAAACCGTTCGGTCTCCAAACAACTTCGCGACGGCCCTGCTTGGCCTCGTGAGTTCGTACAACAAATCCATCCAGTACTTCGAAATGAAGACACGGGAATGGCAGTACTCGTTGTACTTCCGCGACCGCTGGCAGGTAAGCCGCAACTTCACGGTGAACCTCGGAGTGCAGTATGAGTTGTATCCCATGCTGAACCGCGACGGCCGCGGAATCGAGCGCTGGGACCCCGCCACAAACATCGCCAGCTTCGGCGGCCTTGGTGGCATACCCATGAACAACGGCGTCGAAATCAACAAAAAGATGTTCGCCCCGAACGTTGGCCTGGCCTACCGTATAGGCGACAAGTGGGTCATCCGTGCCGGCTACGGCATCAACTATGATCCGCTGGCACTGGGACGTCCGCTGCGCGGGCTGTACCCGGCAACCCTGACGGGTTCGTGGGTTCCCACCGTCAGCACGTTCGGCTGGTTCAACAGCATCAATGAGGGTATTCCAGACATCGCCACACCCGATCTCAGCAAGGGCAGCCTTGTGCTGCCGAACAACGTGGACATGGGCCCTCGCAGTCCCTGGGCCGGACCGCTTCATCGCGGTTATATCCAGAGCTGGAACTTTACCGTCGAGCGCCGTCTGCCGTGGAATATGATTGGCAACGCCGCCTACGTCGGTACCAAGGTCGTCCACCAGTTCATCGACCGCAACATCAACTCCAGCGGCCCTGGCGAAGATGTCAGTACCGCCAACCGTCCACTTGCCAAACTGTACGGCCGGACCATCCCAATGAACATGTGGGATGGCATTGGGCAGGGCAAGTATCATTCACTCCAGACCAGCCTCAACCGCAGCTTCGCCGGTGGGTTCCTTGCAAAGATCAACTACACCTGGAGCAAGGCGATGAACATGGCCGACGATAATGGCTGGGTGGGCCTTCGGTCCTTCAACTGGGCGCCGGCTATCAATCGCAACTACACGCTTGCAGGCTATGACCGCACGCACGCCTTCACTGCCGGGTGGAACTACGAAATCCCGGTTGGTAAGGGCAAGAAGGTTGGGCTGACCAACTCTTTCGCCAACGCAGTCATCGGCGGTTGGAAAGTCGCGGGAACGTTTATCGCTTATTCGGGAACTCCGTTCTCGGTCAGCGGCAGCGCTCAGTCTCTGCAGGCAGCCGGCAACAGCCAGACTGCCGACCTTATCGCCCCTGCCGTGAGACTGGGCGGCAAGGGACCCGGACAGCCCTACTTTGACCCGATGAGCTTCCGTGATCCGCTGTTCAGCACTGCAGCGGGCGGTGCCTATCGCTTCGGGACCATGGGGCCAAACACTCTTCGCGGACCAGGCTACTGGCAGCTCAACCCTGGCCTGTTCAAGGAGTGGATGATCAGGGAACGCACGCGTCTTGAGTTCCGCGCCGAAGCGCAGAACTTCACCAACACACCCATCTGGGGCAATCCGAACGCCGGCTCTGCGAGCCTGCGCCTGAACGCCGACGGTTCACTGAACCGCTCGGTCGCGGATCCGATCCAGAACTTCATGAGCATCACCGGCGCCTCCGCCGGACGTCAGTTCCGCTTCGGCCTGCGCCTGGCGTTCTGACCGCAGTAAACCGGAATTGGGGGCGGCACTCTACCGCCCCCGGACCGTCGCGAGTCCCCCGTCGATCCCCACCACCTGCCCTGTCATCCACTTCGCCTCCAGCACCATCACAATCGCCTCAGCCACTTCCTCCGGTTCGCCGATCCTGCCCAGCGGATGCATTGCTTCCGATGCTTTCAGCGACGCTTCGTTGCCCGTGATGCGCGCGCTCAGCGGAGTTCGAACCAGGCCCGGAGCGATGCAGTTCACCCTGATCCCGTAGCGCGCGTAGCTCGCCGCAGCCGACATCGTCAGGCCGATCACCCCCGCCTTGGCGGCCGCAATCGCGTCATGATTCATCAGCCCTACCCGGCCCGCCGCGGACGACATCAACACAATCGAGCCGCCGCCGGGCATCATCGCCTTCGCCCCCGCCCGCACCGCCGAGAATGCCGACGTCAGATTCAGCGCAATCGTCGAGTCCCACTCCGCCGCGCTGGTCTGATGCGCCGCCTTCAGCAAAATCGAACCCACGCAATGCACCAGCCCGTCGAGCCGTCCCATCTTCTCGACTGCGAACGCGACCGCCGCGTCCACCTGCGCCGGGTCGGTCACGTCGACCTCGAAGTCTACCGCCGACCTCTGCCCTCGCGCACCCACCACCACCTCCGCTCCGTGTCGACGCAGCAGCGTCACCACCGCCGACCCGATTCCGCCTGATCCGCCAAACACAAGAATGCCCATACTCGGTCCGATGCCGCCGAATCCCAACCGCGCCAAAACAAAAAGGGCGCCCTCCCGGTGTGGGAGAGCGCCCTTTTTGCAAAACGAACCCAAATGTCCTACTTCAGACGCTGGTTAACCGCATCCCAGTTGATGACGTTGTAGAACGCCGCGATATACTCCGGGCGGCGATTCTGGTACTTCAGATAGTACGCGTGCTCCCAGACGTCGAGGCCGAGGATCGGCGCGGTGCCCTCCATCAGCGGCGTGTCCTGGTTGGGGGTGGAGGTGACCTGCAGCCCGCCGTCCGCGCCGCGAATCAGCCACGCCCAGCCCGAACCGAAGCGGGTGGTCGCCGCCGCGGTGAATTTCTCTTTAAAGGTGTCGTAGCTGCCAAACGCGCTGTTGATCTGAGTTGCGATTTCGCCCGTCGGCGCGCCGCCCGCGTTCGGAGCCATCAGCGTCCAGAACAGCGAGTGGTTCGCGTGACCGCCGCCGTTGTTGCGGACCGCCGTCTTGATGGCGTCGGGCACCGCGGCCAGATTGTTGGCCAGCAGTTCCTCGAGGCTCAGACTCGCCAGTTCCGGCGCTTTGTCCAGCGCGGCGTTGAGATTGGTCACATAGGCGTTATGGTGCTTGCCGTGGTGAATGTTCATCGTGGCGGAATCAATGTACGGTTCCAGCGCCTCGGGCGCATACGGCAGAGAAGGAAGAGTAAATGCCATGCTTGCTCCTTGAAGTCGTGACTTCCGGAGTCAAGTATAGCGTTCCGTCAGCGTGCACAATAGGTTAAGTTCACATGCTCCTGCCTTTTTTGGGGGCCGCCGCGACCCTTGCCGCTGCGTACGGCCTGGGCTCCGCCGCCACGCGCCGAAGCGCCGGGTCTGCCGCGAGTCTCGCTGCCGGCGCGGCTTTGCTCAGCCTCGCCATCTTTGTTTTGATGGTCACTCATATGGCCACGACGCCGGCACTCGCTGCGGTGGTCATTGCGGGCGCGCTGCTGTTCTTTCTGCCGCCACGCGAGCAGCGCCCAGGCCTCGACGCACCGCTCTGGTTTTACGCCGTACTGGCGCCGTTTGCCGTCTACGCGCTGGTAAACGCCTTCGCGCCGGAGATCGAAGCCGACGCCAACATCTACCACCTGCTGCCGGCAGTCGACGCGCAGACACATCACGGCTTTTCCCGCGTGATCGGTTTTTATGAGCGACTCCCGCATGCCACGGAGCTGCTGTACGTAACGGCTCAAGGCGGGGCTCGCATACTGCATCTGGCGTTCCTTGCTGCGACGCTGCCGGTGATCGCGGCTCTGGGGCAACGGCTCGGCCTGACGCGCAGTGCGGCCTGGACCGCGAGCGTCATGTACGGCATCAGCCCGGTGGTGCTGGTGGCCGCGTCATCTGCGTTTAACGACGCCACGCTGGTCTTCGCCACCGTGACCAGCATCTTCGTGCTCGTCTCGGGCGGACCGGTCTGGATTGCGGGGCTGATTGCGGGCTTCTGCTTCGGCGTGAAGATGACGGGCGGCATTACGGTAGCCGCGGGACTCGTGTGGCTGGCGTGGCATCGCCGGTGGCGCGACGCGCTGGTGTTCGGCTGCGTGGCGGCGCTTCCGATGGCTCCCTGGCTCCTGCGCAATCTCATTGAGATCCACAACCCGCTGGCGCCGTTCACCAACCGCCTGTTCCCGAATCCGCTCTTCCACATCTCGACAGAGCAGCAGCTCGGCGAGGCGCTCCGCAGCTACGGGATCAGCTTCCGGGAGCGGTTCCCCGAGGTTCTGTGGGGTTGGCGCCTGCATGGCATCATCGGCCCGGTGTTCCTCCTGTTGCCTGTCGTCTTCCTTCGGCGCCGGAACATGTGGCTGCTCGTCTTCGCGACCGTCCTGTCGATTCCCTGGTGGCTCAACGCAGGGACGCGATTTCTGACGCCCGCGCTCCCGTTCCTTGCCCTCGCGATGGTTGCCGCATTGCCGGCGCGCCTGATCCCAGTGGTGCTCGCGTTCCACGCCATCAGTTGCTGGCCGCAGGTCATCGAGCGCTACTCGCCCAAAACGTGGCATCTCCACGAGTTCCCGCTGCGAGCCGCCCTCGGCTTCGAATCCCATCACGATTACCTCTGGCGCACCAGCTGGGATTACCACTTCGCGAAGCTGACAGAGAGCAACACGCCGCCAAACGCCCGTATCCTCGACTTGCAGGGCATCCACCGAGCGCACATTCGGCGCGACGTGATCGGGTGGTGGCATTCCGCCTGGAGTGAGAACGCCATGCGAGCCCTCGAGTTCGCGCGTGACCCCGGCGAATCGAAACTCTTCGAAGTCCATGCCAGTTTCCCGAAGCAGTTCATCCGAGGCATCCGCATCCGCCCGGCGCAGCCGTCCCCGTCCAGCCCGTGGAGCATCGTCGAGATCGAACTCCGTCAGGGCCGCGATTCCGTACCCACAAACCCGAACTGGGCCCTGAACGCAAAACCAAACCGCTGGGAAACGCCGCTCGCCTTCGACCACAACCTCGCCACCCGCTGGCAATCCTGGCAGCCCACCGAGACCCGTCAGTGGCTGGCAGCCGAGTTTGCCGAGCCCGTCGAACTCGACAACGCCCGAATCATCTCCACGCACTGGGACGCCGGAAACACGCGCTTCGACATCGACATTCAGCAGCCCAACGGCACCTGGACCGCGGCTGCGACCACTACAGGGGAGCACGGCCCGCTCGACTTGCGCCAGTCGGCGACTCGCTACCTGAAGCACCTCGGCTTCACCCACATCGCAGGGCGCGCGGGAAAGGAAGGTACCCATTTACTTATGCACGCCCTCGCCGACAGAGCCCCAGACTGGAACCTCGAAGTCCTGGCCGAAGAGCAGGCTTTCTACGTGCTGAAGCTGCGCTGATCCAGTTATTCGAACCCAAACCGCTGCTGGGAGGGCGGCACCACGCGTTCCTCAAAGACCCGCCGCTGATTCCGAATCATCGACGCCACAAACTGCCAGGTTGGACCGGGAGTCTCGCGCCATGGAGCCGGAATCTTCACCACCGGAAACCCGCCCTCAATCTCGATCAGTCCGCACTCCACCGGCACCTCGCACGGCGTCAGCATCCCCGCCTGAGTCACAAAGTAAAACTCGTTCGAGTAGCGCATCCCGAGCCGCCGCTTCAACGGATGCTTCATCTCACACAGATAGTCGGCCCGCGAAGTTTTCACCTCGTAGCAGATCCGCTTCATTCCGAGATGCGCAAAACAATTCAGGGCAAACGCGTCGAGCCGCTGCAGCGACGTGTTCCGGAACCCCGTACCCACCCGCAACTCCCTCAAAAACACCCATTCTGACGGATTTGCGTGTAGTACGCTCTCCACCACATCCAGCAACAGGCGATGGTGTTGGAATTCAATGCGCCCAATACGGTAGTCACCGAGGCGCCGGGAGGCGCGGCTGGCCGCGAGGGCGTGCTGCTGAATCGCGGCCATCGCAGTGAGCGCGTGGGCGCAACCAGAGAGGCTTTCTACCGGCTCATTGCACCGGTGCGATCAGAACTGGAGCGCGCTCTGGCGCCAGCCATCCGGTCCTTCCGGGAAAGCGCTGACGATCTTGGTTCCAGTAGCGACGTCTGCTGGCTGAATGACACGATGCGCACCGTTGCCCCTCCGCTTCAACTCGCCACGTTGGCTGAAGATCCGAACCTGGCGCGAATCGGCATTCCGCGGGCTCTGTCGCGCGAACTGAGCAAGACAGCGAAGGCCGTTCGCGCGGTGCAGTTTCGCACGAACCATAACCTGACTGGCAAAGGCATCCTTGTGGCTGTGATCGATGGAGAGGTTGACGCAACCCATCCGGCGCTGGTCGGACGCGTTCTCCAGAAGAAGAACTTCACGAAGGAGTCCTGGGGCCATCCCGATGGTCACGGGACGGGTGTCGCCGGTATCATCGCCAGCGCCAGGAAGACGCTCATGGGTATGGCACCGGCCGCGACGATTGCGTCCTATAAGGTCTTTGCGACGAACCCCGCCGATCACGGCAGCGAGTTTGATGCGACGCTTGCCATTCAGCAGGCGCTTGAGGACGGGGCCATGATTGCCAACTGCTCGTGGGGAGTGGGCCTCGCCACCAATCCGGATTCGCGGGAGACTCGGGCCTGCAACCGAGCCTGGGATTTGGGATTGGTGCTGATCAAGAGCGCCGGCAACGGGGGGCCCGGCAAAGGGACGCTCACATCGCCAGCCAATGCACGCGGCATCATCGTGGTGGGAGCAACCGATCGTACAGGGAAGACGCTGGAGAACTACTCAAGCCGGGGCCCCGTGCCCGGTAAGGGCGGGCCGGATTTCCTGCGCCCGGCGGCTCTCTGTTCGATGGTATGCTCAGTCTCATTCCTGGCGGAACGACCGGAAGCATTGGGGCCGGGACCAGCTTCGCCGCACCTCACGTGGTGGGGTTAGCGGCGCTGCTGCTGGAGCAAAACCCGAGCGCGACGCCCGATCAGATCAAAGCGGCGCTAGTCGCAAAAGGATCTCAGCTTACTCCGAATCCGCCTGATGGATGTGGAGCCGGAATAGTGCTCATGTAGCAGGATCTTACTCACGCGTTAGCGGGCGCGGCACACCATCACCAATGTGCTGGATACTTTCCTCTCCAGCGAGCTCGTCCAGAGCTTTCCTGGGGAGCCTGGCCCTGATGGTGGAGTCGACCCACGCCCCCCCGGTAACCTCTCCGCCCAACCGCGCGATCGCGTCCCGAACGGGCAGTGACTGTTTTTCGAAGGACTGCTGCGCCACTTTGATACGTTCTGCCCGGCTAGCCGCCGGTTGCGGGGATACCGGCTGTTTTAATTCCAGGATGACTTCCAGATCTGTTGAGTCTGGCAGGGACTCGGCGCGCTCTCGCAATTTCGGCGACAATTTGTGGTCCACGAAGATATCCCCTTTTCAAGCATGCCACAAAGCGGACACGGTGGTGTCGGAGGTAACGACACAGGCAAAGGAAAATGACTTCATGGGGAAATGTCGGCCGGAGTTACGGGCTACGCATCAACGATTCGGATTGGGGAAGAGTGGCCGAACACCCATCCACATCCGGTAACCGAAATCGCGGTGCGCGGCGAGCCGCTCCACTCGATCTGTCGGTCAGGGATCCGTCGACGAGGTGGGCCGGACCGCTGATTTGCGCGGAGAGTGGTGCATTGCAGGCCGACGTGTGCACTGTCGATGGCCGGTGCCGGGTGCAATCTGTCAAACTAAAGAACCAGTTATGCCCGATCCCGTTTTCGATGTGTGTGTCGTCGGCAGTGGCCCCGGCGGTGGCATCTCCGCTTACGCGCTGACCAAAGCCGGGCTGAAGGTCGCGCTGGTCGAGTCTGGGAAACGCCTGCGCGCCGGAATCGACTTCGGCGCGCACGTCAACCCGTCGGCCATTGTCGACCGCCGGCTTTCGGCCGGATTCCGAAGCGCTATCCCCAGCCTGAGCGGCGACTATTCCGACCAGAACCACTTCACCCCGGTCGGCGACAACCCTCGCCATGGGTTGTTGCGGGCGCTCGGCGGCAGAAGTCTCTGCTGGGCGGGGCACTGTCTCCGATTCGGTCCGCTCGATTACCAGAAGTGGCCCATCAGCTACGAACAGGTTGCGCCGTACTACAGCCGCGCCGAACGCTTCATGGCGGTGTACGGCGAAAAAGACGGGCTCTCCAATATGCCCGATGGCGAGTTCCAGAAGCCCGTCCCGCTTCGCTGCGGCGAGCAGATGCTGAAGCGGGGCGTGATGGCCCTGAACAAAAAGGGCAGGGAAATGGCCTTCGTCGGAATTCGTAAAGCCATCCCTACTGAGAAGCACGCCTCCGGCCGCACCGTATGCCATTACTGCGGCCACTGCATGCAGGGCTGCGAGGTGGATTCGAAATACACGTCGGCCAACACTGCGATCCCGGCTGCAATGAAGACGGGAAACCTGACGCTGTTTCTACAGTCGATGATGACCCGGATCGACGTCTCCGGGCAGCGCGTCACCGGCATCGATTACACCGACGCTGCCGGAAAACAGGGCCGCATCCGCTGCCGGACGCTGGTTCTGTCCTGTTCCGCGGTCGAGACGGCGCGGCACCTGCTGATCAACAGGATTGGCAATTCCAGTGACCAGGTCGGCCGCAATTTGACCAGCCACTTCGGCGTCACGGTGCAGGGCGTCTTTCCCCAGATCAGCGGCCGCGACGCGTCGAATGACGATGGCACCGACTACTACCACGGTCTGCTCACCGGCCTGTACTGGAACAAGCCGAATCCTAATTTCGAGGGCACGTATCAGGTGCAGTGCGGTTCGGGTGTCCACCCCACCCGGCTGGCGATCCGGAACGTCCCCGGGATTGGCGCGGGACTTAAGAAGGAGATCCGCGAGCGCAACACCACTCACGCCGGAATGAACATGCAGGGCTCGCTGCTGGTGTCGTCCAGGAAGTTCATCGACCTCGACCCTGAGCGCCGCGACCGCTTCGGCATGCCGCTGCCACGCGTGCACCTCCACTATGAGGACAGCGATCTGGCGATGGCGCGGGACATGGTCGCAACCTCGGAGGAGATCATTCGCGCTGCCGGAGGGAAGGTCACGCTGAGCCCAGGCGAGATCACGCCTCGCAACCTTGTCATCGATTCCAACCACTGGGTCGGCACGGCGCGCATGGGGACGGATCCGAAGACTTCGGTGGTGAACACCAGCGGCCAGAGCCACGACATCCCGAACCTGTTCCTCGGCGACGCCTCGGTCTTCGCCGCGTACCCCGAGAAGAATCCCACGCTTA
>Ga0163150_10002176_pt1 | contig 30959 bp, 24 predicted proteins | sample OliLakLV19P2IB_FD_148628 | JGI IMG/M metagenome (GOLD analysis project Ga0163150, IMG submission 148628) | Freshwater microbial mat bacterial communities from Lake Vanda, McMurdo Dry Valleys, Antarctica - Oligotrophic Lake LV.19.P2.IB | ecosystem: Environmental > Aquatic > Freshwater > Lake >...
CCCCTATCCCGCACGGGATGTGCGAGATAGTATATGGTTTGCACGGGACCGTCAAGAGATTTGGGGTTGGGAAGGGAAGGACTGATATGGAGGGACATGGACTACCACGGACTAACACGGACAGAGATGGACAGAGACGCACGGTGCGAGGTAAACGGTTTATCCACAGACTGTCGAGTTGGTGGGTGTGGTGTCTTGCGTTGTGGTTGGTGTGTTGTTAGAATGTTGACCAATGGTTGATGCGGGGTCATCTGTGGTGGAGCCATTTTGCTGAAGATTCCCGCATTGCACAATTTCTAGACTAGGAGACCTGTGCATGCACAGCATGTTGCGGTGGGTTGGCGCGGCTATCGCGTTTACCGTGGTGTTCAACGGCGTCGCCGAGGCACAGTGGACGTGGAGTCCGCAGACTGGCCGATGGATCAATACCAAACAGCTTCCGAAGGAAACGCCGGAGCTGCAAGTCGAGTATGCGCGCAGTCTGATGGTCCAGGGAGACTACAAGAAGGCGTTGCGCGAGACCGAGAAGTTTAAGAACTACTACAGTGACACTGAATGGGCGGACGACAATCAATATGTCCGTGGCGAGGTCCTGTTGGCGCAAGGGGACCTGCTTGCCGCGGCAAAAGAGTATCAGCAAGTTGTTGCGGCGTACCCGGAAAGCGATTTGTTTGATCAGGTCATCACGAAGCAATACGAGATTGCCGATCATTTTTATGATCGTGGCACCGCCAATCAGGAAAAGGGTTGGTGGCAACCTTTCCGCAAACGGCCATTCCGTCGCGCGGTTACGGTGTACACCATGGTGATCGACAATCAACCCTTCACCGATTCCGCCGCGCAGGCGCAGTATAAACTCGGCCTTTGCCATTACACGCTCGAGGAATATAGGGAAGCGGCATTCGAGTATCAGCGCGTCATCGACGATTATGCCGCGTCTGATTGGGTGGATGACGCGAGCTACGGTCTGGCGATGTGCCATTACAAGGATTCGCTGCCGCCGGCATACGACCAATCGCCGAGCCTGTTGGCCGTTGAAGCGATTGATAATTTTCAGCGGAAATTCCCGGAGGACGCGCGCGGCGCGGAAATGGACGGCATGCGCACCGAAATGGTGAACCGCGTCGCCGAACAACGGTTGCGCACGGCCAAGTTCTATGAGAAGCGGCGCAAGTTCGATTCCGCCGCACTTTACTACGAGGTGGTCGTGGAACAATTCCCGAACACGCCGTCCGCTCAGGAAGCGGGCACGTGGTTGGAACAACATGGACACAGCAAGCGGTGGCAGTCTCCTTCCTAACGCGGGGCGCAGCGTGTGTTGCGGCGGTAGCCGGCGTGTTCCTGGGCGCCGGTTGCGGCTACACGACCAAGAGCGCGCTCGACGAACAATACCAGTCGATCTACGTGTCCGCGTTTGAAAACGCGAGCCGTCAATACGATTTGCAGGCGCCTTTGACCAACGCGGTGACGCGGAAATTCATTACCGATGGCCGTTTGCAAATCGTCGGCCTAAACGAAGCCGATCTGCTGCTGGAAGGCATCATCAATGATTATCGCGTCAAGGGGATTACCTACGACGAAGAAGACGAAGTGACGCAGTTTCTGTGCGTCGTGCTTGCCAGCGCGCGGCTCACCGAGCGCGCGACCGGCAAAATTGTGTGGGAAGAAAAGGTGATGGCGGGCGAAACGAGTTTTTACACGCGCGCCGCGGGCCAATCCTCCGATCGGCTTCGCGGGAATGCCGAGGCTTTCCTGCCGTCCGTGCGCTCGTTCGCAAGCGAAGAGGAGAACCGGGGCGCGTCCGAGGCGCTGGAACAACTCGCGTCGGACATTTTTTATCGCACTGTCGAACCCTGGTAAGCGCGCCGTGGAAGCCGGCGAATTTCTGAAGACGGCGGGCAAACAACCGCCTGCCTCGATTTACCTCTTCACCTCGCACAAAGCGCCCAAGGCACGAGAAGCCACGTTCGAATCCCTGCTTGCGCACCGCGCCGTGGACAAGATGGTGCAGTTGTACGTCGAGCCGGGGATGCGCGACCTCTGCTACCACGTGTTCCACGGGGAAGACGCGAATCCCTCCGAAATCGTGTCCATTGCGGAGACCCTGCCGTTTTTGACCGAGCGCCGCGTACTGCTGGTGCATGGGGCAGACAAGTTCGAGACGGAAGGCGCGGGCGCGGTCCTGCACGGGTACCTTGAAAACCCTTGCGAAACGACCCTCCTGCTGCTCATCGCGCCGCGGATAGATCGACGCCTGAAACTGTTCAAACTCTGCGAGAAACACGGCGTGGTCGTCGAATGCCCCGAACTGAACGAGCGCGACGCAGTCGCGTGGGCGCGCGCGGAGACCGCCGCTCGGGGAAAGAAAATCAGCGCCGACGCGGCAAGGCTTCTCGTCCATCGCAGTGGTACGCACCTTTCCGACATCGACAATGCCATTACGGTGGTTTGTAATTATGCCGGTGATCAGGACATGGTTCATGAAATTGACATCATTGCAGCCTGCGCTGATATTGCGGAAGATGAAATTTGGACCTTGACTGATGCTATTGCAAATTCCGAAATGTCCAAGGCATTGACGACGTTGCGCGCCATGCTCGACATGGGCAAGAGCGAATTCGAAATTCTGGGGTCAATCACATGGATGCTGAAATCGGCGTACTTCGTCGCCACGAACAATGCGGGACGGATGGCGCCGTTCATCGCGAACAAACACCGGCCCCTTGCCGAGAATCTGGGGCGCGAGAAATTTCGGGACGCCTTCGCGTTGTGCTTGAAAACCGATGTCATGTTCCGAACCACGGGGGTGGACCGCGCGCTGGTGCTGGAGATGCTCGTGCTCAAGCTCGCCGCGCCGCGCAAACCGGCGCGCGCTTCGTAGCGGTTGCATTGCGCGCGAACGCACCCCTAGAATACGCGAAATCGGGCAAGGAGCGCGGTGTGAGCATGCTGTCCCATGCGCCACGCGCAGCGCGCGCACCCGGCGCACGGGGTAAATAGACCGGAATGGCGGTAATTCCACAGACTCAACTGGGCCCGTCGCGTGGCGGCAATTTCGAGTACCATTGGGCCGGCCCATTCCTTGAGGCGCATTTGCTGTCAGATGTTGGCAAGAAGCGGCAGCGCAACGAGGACGGCTGCACCATCTGCGTGCCGGAAGACCGGGAGCTCGCGCGGCAGTCCGGCATTCTGTTCGCCGTCGCGGACGGAATGGGCGGGGTGAGCGGTGGCGACTTTGCCAGCCGGCTCGGATTGCAAACACTCGTCGAAGAATATTACGCGCGCAATGAAGCGGGCGCGCCCGCCCGACTTTCCGAAGCGGTGAGCCAGGCAAACCGGCGCATCTTCCAGGAAGCGGAAAACCACCCCGAGTTTTACGGCATGGGCACTACGATGTGCGCGCTGCTCGTCCAGGGCGACCACGCGTACATCGCGCACGTCGGCGACAGCCGGCTCTATCTCATGCGGCAGGGTGAAGGGCTCGTACAGGTCACGGAAGACCATAGCCTCGTGGCGGAACAGGTCCGCAACGGGTATATCTCCGAAGAGGAAGCGCGTTCGCATTCGTTAAAAAACCTTATTACCCGCGCGGTCGGCACGAAGGATCAAGTCAGCGCGGACCTCTACGCAGTCCGTCTGAAAGTCGGCGACACCTTGATGATTTGTTCGGACGGTTTGTCGAACCTAGTTGATGATCAACAGATCGCGAACATACTTGCCGGCGAGAACCTTCAGGGCGCCGCGCGCGTGCTGGTAGGGCGGGCGCTTGCGGGCGGCGCGCCGGACAACGTCACGGTGCTACTCGTGCGCGTGACGGCGCAACCGTACAAAACCCAAATGGCGAGTGGCGCACGGCCGATCACAATCGGCAAGCCGGGTTTCCTTGGCGCGCTGAAACGGATGATTTCATCGTAACGCTAGTGTCCTGGGTTTGAGATTCGTTCGATATGAAGTTTGGAAATCAGACCTTACATCCCCCTAAATCCCCCTTCAAAGGGGGACTTTGAAGATCGGATTATGCGTGTGACTTTTGCCCGGATTTGGGATTTAGTATTTTTTCGCGCGCTTTGGCAATCGCGAACTGGGCCACAATTCCGGCATTTATCTCCATCGCACTCATTTACATTGTAACTTGCTGTGCCTCGCACGTTTCCGGTCCATTGAATGCGAGCGCCACTCCTTCGTCATGATCTCCGAGTTTCAATGGTAGCAAACAGAACAAAGGCTGGCGCTACCCCAGCACAGTCGAAGGAGCGTTGGATATGCGTACGTACATCTTGGCAGCCCTCACAGTTGCGCTGGTTTCAGCGCCGGCCTGGGCAGACCGCACAAGCGTTCCGGTGCGCACAGGCTCCACGTCAGTCCATTACAATGATGGCAATGTCGCGGTAAAACATGGACATGGCAATAAGCACGGAAGCGGTCATGGCCCGGGATTCATCCCGAGCACGCGACCCGGCCCAGGTTATACGATCCAGCCGTATCCCGGCGGCCACAATCATGGGCATCGTCACGGTCAGCATTGCCGCTGGATGCCTGGCCACCATGAGACGTTCTACCGTCAGGTTTGGGTCCAGGGTCATTACGAAAACCGGTACGTGCCCGCGGAGTATCGCAAACAGATTTATAACGGCGTTGCGCAAACGGTATGCGTCCGTGAAGCGCACTACGCGCAGATTTGGGTGCCGGGACATTACACCACAGTGACCGATCGCCGCTGGTGCGAGGGCTACTGGACCTGCCACCGCCATTGGTAACGCTCATGACTTGTTCAAAACCGGCCCGCGGCGAACTCGTGCCGCGGGCCGGTTTCATTTCTTTTTATCGAACGAATCCTTGATGCGCTTTAAGTGTTCGCGGGCATCGTCACCCAGCCGATCTTCGAGAAAGTTCGTGGAAAACTTCTCGTAGTTCGCGCGCATATGCGAGGTGCTGTTGGTTAGCGTCTCCTCCACGATGGTGAGAAAATGTTCCGGGGACATCACCAACGAGCCGAGTCCGCGGCAGAGATCGCGAATCCCGCGATCTCCGGTGACGACAACAATTTCGCGGCGGTTTGCCGCGGAGTATACATACCGTTCGATCACCGCGTCGGCCGTGAGGTGCGCGGGAGAATAGATTACTTCGAGGCCCGGCGCGCCGGGGGAGGGGGCATGTTGTTGGGCGTTCTGTCCGCGGCCGTCAAACACAATCGTCGCGGGTTCGCCCGTGGTCCCGGAATAGCGAGATACACGCTCGACAAGGGCGTCGCGCGCGGATTCAAAATCGGTTCGCGTCAGTTGCAATAAACGCGGACACTGGTAAATGACGTTGTAGCCGTCGATGTAATAAATTGGCATGTGACGTTGCGAGCTTTGCGTCAGACGACACTGCGTTCCGCGTCGACCTTGGACTTGAAATTTAGTAACGCCTCGCCCAGGCGCGAGCTTCCCTTGAAAATGCTTGAGCTGCCGAGCACAAAACTGCGCGCGCCCGTGTTCGCAAGTAGCGCGGCGTTTCGCGCGTTGATGTTTCCGTCCACTTCGATTGTAATGCGTCGTTCCCGGTATGCGGCGTTTTCGTGCAGGATGCGCACGCGTTCGAACGAGTTTTTGATGATGGTCTGGCCGGCGTATCCGGGATCAACGGTCATCACGAGCACGCGGTCTACGGAATCCATCAGGAAATCCAGTTTTGTCAGCGGCGTTGCGGGATTGATGGCGATGCCGGGAGACGCGCCGGTCGCGCGGATTTGCGCGAGGGTGCGGTGCGCGTGGGGGCACGTCTCGACGTGGATGGTAATGGCGGAACACCCGGCTTCGGCGAAGCGTTCGATATATGGTTCCGGTTTCGTGATCATCAAATGCGCATGGAACGGCAAGCGGCACACGCGCCGCGCGGCTTTGATCAGGTCGAAGCCCAGCGTAAAGTTCGGCACGAACAGACCGTCCATGATGTCGAAATGGAGTTCGTCGCAGCCGCCCTGCTCGAGCGCGCGGAGATCATCTTCCAAACGGGCAAGATTCGCGCACATGACTGATGCGGCATATCTGAGTTTGTCGTTCACGGAATTCCAATCTCGGTTAATTTTCCGGGCATACTAACATGGACGGCCTGGCCGGAGTCGCGCGAAGCGCCTTGGAGTGCGGTAGCGGAGTCCGCTTCGGACGCAGTTACCGCTTTCGATTCGGATTGCTGGGGGGCTCGAGTGTTGCGTGGCGCTGATGGTCGCTTGAAGTAAAAGCGGTAGCTACCGCTACCGCACCCCAAGGCGCGGGTTATGTTAGTTCAGGAAGTTTTCGACTGCTTCCAGCGTGGGCATGGCGGCTTGTGCGCCGTGGTTCAATGTGGCTAGAGCGCCTGCGGCGTTTGCGAATCGGACTGCTTCGAGCGCGGACACTGTCCCCCACTTCAACGCGAGCGCGGCGGTAAACGCGTCGCCCGCGGCGACCGTATCTACCGCATCAACCTTGAACGCGGGGACGTGCAGCCATTCATCGGCATTCATGTACAGCGCGCCTTTGGCGGCCATCTTCACAACAACATCGCGCGCGCCGCGCTCGATCAGTTGCGTGGCCGCTTGTCGCGCCTGATTGATCGACGCCACTGGTAAACCGGTCATCGCTTCGGCTTCGGTTTCATTCGGAGATAGGACTCCCGCGAGTTCGAGAATGTTGTCGGGCACGGATTGCGCGGGGCCCGCGTCGAGGATGGAGAGCACGCCGGCATTACGCGCAGCGCTCAGTACGGCCTTGACTGTTTCGATTGGAATTTCGAGTTGAAGCATCACCACGTCGAACTGTTGAAGGTTACGCGTGAACGCCGCGACATCTTCCGGCAACAGGCCGTTGTTCGCGGCGGGTGTGACGACGATTGAGTTTTCTCCCGAATCTGCGACTTGAATCACCGCTGTGCCGGTGGGTTCGGCGGCGTGCGTTTTAAGGAACCGCAGATCGATTCCTTCTGCTGACAAACTTGCCCGCTGCATCTCTCCGAACACATCGGCGCCGACGCATCCCGCGAAACTCGTCGCCGCTCCGAGCCGCGCCGCGGCCACGGCCTGGTTCGCGCCTTTGCCGCCGGTAAATGTGGTGAAAGAATGACCGATGAGGGATTCGCCGGGCTTGGGTATGCGCGGCACGCGCGTCACCAGATCGATGTTCGCACTGCCTACGACGAGAATACGACGCGAGGACACTCTGTGACGCTCCTAAAAAACAACCAAGTTGGTGGAGAGCATAGTCAGAATCGAGCGCAAAGGGAAGTTGCTCACCATTATTCTGAGCTAATGCGGATTTGCATGATAGAGTTTAGGTATGCGCATTCTCTGGACCTATCTGAAACCGTATAAATGGACCGCCGCGCTTTCGTTGTTGTTGGCGGGGATCAGCCAAGTGCTGTTGCTGGTGGACCCGATCATTTTCGGGAAGATTATCGACGACTACGCGGCGCAGCGGGGCGTAAAAACGGATTCGGAACTGGTTTCGGGCGTGTTGAAGTTGCTGGCGCTTGCGGTGGTTGTGGCGGTGTTGGCGCGGTTGACAAAGGCTGTGCAGGAATATGTCACGCGGCTGGTGGTGCAGAAGTTTGGCACGAAGATTTTCAATGATGGATTGCGGCAGACGTTGCGGTTGACGTATCAACAGTTTGAAGATCAGCGTAGCGGCGAGACGTTGGCGATACTCTTAAAAGTGCGGACGGACACTGAACGCTTCATCAACACGTTTATTAACATCCTGTTCTCGTCGCTTGTTGGAGTTGCATTTCTGACGTGGTACGCGGTGACCAAGCACTGGGCGCTCGTGCCAGTGTTCCTGTTCGGCTTGCTTGGTTTGGGCGGATTGACGGGGCTGTTGAGCCAGAAAATAAAAGGCCAGCAACGGTTGATCGTGCGCGAGACCGCCAGAAGCTCCGGATTTATTACGGAATCGCTGCAGAATATTGGATTGATCAAGAGCCTGGGGTTGACATTCCCTGAAATCCGGCGGTTACAGGCGCAGACAATCAAAATATTCGCGCTGGAAATGGAAAAGGTGAAGCGCATCCGGCTGCTGTCGTTCTTGCAGGGAAGCATGCTGAGTTTATTGAAGCTTTCTGTTTTGTTCACGCTGTTGTGGCTGATCTTTCGCGATGTGCTGACCACCGGCGAATTGATCGCCATGCAATTCATATCGGTTGCGATTTTCGCCCCTCTACAGGATTTGGGCAACGTCATTCTCGCGTATCGCGAGGCGGAGGCATCGCTGCACAATTTCGGCCGGCTGATGCAAAAGCCCGTTGAACGGCGACCCGAATCGCCGATCGAGATTGGGCTGGTGAATCATTTGCGGTTTACGAATGTGGTGTTCCGGCATAAAGGAGCGACGCAAAATTCTCTTGATGGCGTTTCGTTCGAGGCGAGTCTAGGCGATACGATTGCATTCGCCGGGCCTTCGGGTTCGGGTAAATCGACGTTAGTGAAATTGCTGGTCGGTCTATACCAACCGGATAGCGGCGAAGTATTTTACAACGACATCTCAACCAAGGACATCCGATATAACCAGGTGCGGCGGCAGATCGGTTTTGTGACGCAGGAAACGCATTTGTTTGCGGGGACAATCCGGGAGAACCTGCAGTTTGTTCAACCCGAAGCGACCGATGTCGAGATTTTGGAAGCACTCAGGCAGGCGTCGTGCGATGAGTTGTTGGCGCGATCGCCCCTGGGAATCGATACGGTCATCGGCGAAAGCGGGGTAAAACTGTCGGGCGGAGAGAAGCAGCGCATTTCGATTGCGCGAGCGTTGATCCGGCAACCGAGGCTGCTGATTTTTGATGAAGCGACTTCCGCGCTGGATTCCTTGACGGAAGAGCAGATTACCGAGACGATTAGGGAAATTTCCGCGAAGAAGGAACAGATTACGATTCTGATTGCGCACCGGTTGTCGACGATCATGCACGCGGACAACATCCATGTGCTCGAACGCGGGCGGATTGCGGAAAGCGGGAGTCACGACGCGTTGGTCACGCAGAACGGCCTGTACTACGCGATGTGGCGCCAGCAGATCGGGGAGCGTTGATTCGTGGTGTGTCGTCTGCGAGTGCGGGCGCACAGGAGCGATAAGCGTTAACGGTTTTGCAGCAATTCTTGCTTGAGTTTCTTTGACTCCTCAAGCTGCTCCGGCGTCAATTCTTTTTCCATCGATTCAATCATGCCCATTGCGCCTTCGCTGCCGTGTTCCGCGGCGATACTGCACCAGGCGTGCGCGCGCACGACGTCTTTCTCGACACCATTGCCGCGGAGGTACATCCACGCCACGCCGCTCTCCGCGTCCGCGTCTCCCTGGTCCGCGGCCTTTTTAAACCAGTTGAACGACTCCGCAAGGTCCTTCTCGACGCCAACACCGCCGAAATACAACTGGCCCAGGCGAATCTGTGCTTCCGCGACGCCCTGATCGGCGGCTTTGCGATACCATTTCGCGGCTTCGACGTCATCTTTGGATACGCCGCGGCCCTGCGAGACCATCCACGCAAAATCCATCTGGGCTTGGGCGTGACCCTGGTCCGCGGCTTTACGATACCATTCGACAGCGGCGGCCAAATCCTGCTTCGTGCCCAGCGGCACGCTGTGCATCTCGGCCAGCGCATATTGCGCATCGGCAAGTCCTTGTTCCGCCGCCTTGCGATACCAGTCCAACGCTATCGGGAAATCCTGCGCAACGCCTTCCCCTTGGTAATACATCGCGCCGAGCCGGTACTGGGCGTCAGCGTTTCCTTTCCCGGCGGCGAGGTGGAACCATTTCGCGGCTTCGCCTAAATCTTTTGCGATTAGTTTGCCTTCCTGGTAGGCAGTGCCCAATTGGAGTTCGGCTTTGGGGTCGCCTTCGAGTGCGCCGGTTCGGATCGATTCGATAGTTTGGGCATCCGTGAGCAGAATGGAGTGCTTGAGATCGTCGTTGACATCCCCCAAAAGCGCAGGCGACATGGACACGACGGCAAGGCAGATTGGTAAAACCGATTTCTTCAAAGCGGCGATCATGTTTTTGCCCGCGCGTTCAGCTTCCGCTTTGCAGTGCGCATCCCGCCCCTCGACTTTGCGGAGATGGGTTCAAAACCGACCACCAGTTGGACATCGAGTTCACGAGCCACTCGCCGGAGCATTCGCAGTGAATGGCCTTCGTATTCCGTTGATTCCAACCGGCTGATTTGTTGCTGAGTCGTTCCAGTGCGCCGCGCAAGTTCCTTTTGCGACAAACCTGTCTTCTCGCGAATTCGCGCCAGTTGGAGAGCTACATCCCATGCCTTGCCAGCTTCATCAAAACGCAGGGCAAACTCGGGGTCTTTGAGCTCATTCTCAAGATAGCGATCGAAATTTGTTTTGCTCACTTCCTATTCCTTTCTTGCCAATCCAGCATCCTCGCGCGCGCGACTTTCAGATCATCCACCGGGATTTTTCGGGCTTTATGGCGAACCCCATGCACTGCAATGATTCGACGTCCATTCGCGAAGAAGAAGAGCACGCGTGTGTTCAGCACGCCTACATGCCGCAACTCGTAAAGCCCTTCTCCGAGCGCCTTTGACAAAGGGGATGATGGTAACCACGATTCCGAAGTTTCACGAGTCCAGCGAGTATGGCAGCGTGGTCGTCGCAATTGCTTCGCTATAAGTCCTGCAAAAAATCCTGGGCTGGACATTTTCCACCCGTTGTTTCGTAAAATAATACTGTAAAAGCGTTTGTCATGCAACACCAAATTTAGTGTGATTCGGTTCATAGATTCAATCGCTTATCACTATCGTGGTTTGTGTCAGCCGTGTCAATTCATTGTCCCGGAATAAACAAACTTGGACTTGGCTTAGTACAATGGAGACATCGGGATAGCGAGAAAAATATGTCGTCTGTTCAATCATTAAGCACCACTGATGTGGAGCAGGAAACTCAGCGATACGCCGCTGTATTGTGGGACCATGTCCAGCGAGATGCGACCCGTTTTGGTGTGGGCGGATTGACGGGCGGTCTGGTCGATTGGGCGATGCACGACGAAGGGCGTAAGGCGGCGCTGTTGCGGTTGATCGATGTGCTGCCCGCGCTCGATACCGCCGGGGAAGTCGCGGAGCATATTGAAAGTTATCTCGCGGACGATGCGCATACGCTTCCCGCGTATCTCCGGCTTCCCGTGAAGTTGGCTGCCCAAGCGCCGTTTCAGGCGGCGCTCACGAGTACGTTCCGTTCGCAGGTGCGGCGCATCGCGCGGCGTTTCATTGTTGGAAGCGACGTGGACGATGCGCTGCCGATTTTGCGCGCGCAGTGGGATGCGGGCTTCGCGTTTACCGCCGACCTGCTCGGCGAGAAAACACTGACACCGTCCGAGGCGGACGCATACGAACGAACCTATTTGCGAATGATCGACACGCTTTCTGTCGAGGTTGCGAGTTGGTCTCCGAACCATATACTCGAATCCGATGCAACCGGTGCGATTCCGCGCGCGAATGTTTCGGTGAAATTGTCCGCGCTTGATCCGTCGTTGTCGCCGCTGGACCCCGAAGGCGGGGCGGGGCGTCTTGCCGCGAAGCTGGCGCCGCTGATGGTTCGCGCAAAAGAACAAATCGTTTTCGTGAACTTCGACATGGAAGACTGGGCGCTGCGCGAGATCGTGATGCGCGCGTTTGAACGGTGCGTCACCGCGGAATCGCTGCGGGCATGGCCGCACGTGGGGATCGTGATTCAGGCGTATCTGCGTAGCGCGATGGACGACGCGGAACGATTGTTGGAACTTGTCCACAAACGTGGCGCGCCCGTCACTGTCCGATTGGTCAAGGGCGCCTATTGGGATTATGAAGTGGCCATTGCGGAACAGGATGGCACGCCTTGTCCGGTTTACCTTGACAAGGAATCGACCGATGCAAACTTCGAGGAGCTCAGCGCGTTTCTGCTCGAACACGCGGATGAGTTGCGCCCCGCGTTCGCCAGCCATAACCTGCGATCGTTGACACACGCGATTGTGCGGGCGAAGTCATTGAACGTGGATTCAAACGCGTTCGAGATTCAAATGCTCTATGGCATGGCAGAGCCCGAGCAACGGACGTTGCGCGATTTGGGCCATCGCGTGCGGCTGTATTCGCCCATCGGTGAACTGATTCCCGGTATGGGCTACCTCGTGCGGCGTCTTCTTGAAAACACTTCAAACCAGGGCTTTCTACGGCAAGCCTATCGGGAGCGATTGGACATGAACGAATTATTGCGGCGGCCACTGTTTCAGAAAGCGCCGAGGGAAACTCAACCGGCATTCACCAACGCGTCCCTGCTCGATTTTTCCGATCCGGTTGCGCGCGAAAAATTCGCGGGCGCGTTGTCGTCGGTATCGTCAACTTTTCCCATCATAACGCCCATCGTGATTGATGGCGAACATGTGCCGACTTCGCGGCAATTGGATCGGGAATGCCCGCACAATTCCGCGCTTCACGTCGCCCGCGTGGCATTGGCATCGCGCGAGGATGCGTTGCAGGCGGTGTCAGTGGCCAAGCGCGCGTGGCCTGAGTGGTCCGCGCGGACCATTGAAGAGCGGGCGGGTATGCTCGATACTTTGGCGGACCGCCTTGAGAAGAATCGCAACGATCTTGCCGCGATCGAGGTATATGAAACAGGGAAACCTTGGCGGGAAGCGGATGCGGACGTTGCGGAGGCGATCGATTTCTGCCGGTACTATGCGCGGCAGGCGATGGTTGAGTTGGGTCCTCGCGCACTCGACTCACCCACTGGCGAAACAAATGTGCTGTTTCACGTAGGGCGCGGACCCGCGGCGATTATCGCGCCGTGGAATTTTCCGATTGCCATTCTCTGCGGCATGACGACGGCGGCGTTGGTGGCCGGGAACACTGTGTTGATGAAGCCTTCGGAACAATCCAGCGCCTGCGCGTATGCACTGTTTCAACATATGCAAGCCGCGGGGTTTCCAGGCAACGTGATTCATTTTCTACCCGGATCAGGGGAAGAAGTGGGCGCGGCGCTTGTCGCTCATCCCGATGTCACGCAGATCGCGTTCACGGGGAGCAAGGAAGTCGGATTGTCAATTCTCAAACAAGCAGGAACCACCGCGCAGGACCAAACCCAGGTTAAATCGGTGGTCTGCGAAATGGGCGGGAAGAACGCGATCATTGTGGATGAAGACGCGGATCTTGACGAAGCGCTCGCGGGCGTGCTTTCGAGCGCGTTTGAATACGCGGGCCAGAAGTGTTCGGCGTGCTCGCGGTTGATACTTGTCGGCGCGATTGCCGAGCGTTTTACCCAACGCTTAATCGAGGCGTGCGGACGTCTGCGTGTTGCGCCTGCCGATGACCCCGCTTGTGACGTTGGACCCGTGATCGATGAAACGGCGTACACGCGCCTCTTATCCGTTATCGCGAATCCGGGGCCCGGGGCCGAGTTGCTGTACATGAAAACGGATTTGCCAAATGGCTATTTCGTCCCTCCGACCGTGTTTCGCGTAAAAGACCGCAATCACCGGCTCATGCAGCAGGAGCTTTTCGGGCCGGTGCTGACGGTGTTCGATGCGATGGATTTCGACGAGGCGCTCAAGGTCGCGCTCTCGACGGAGTTCGCATTGACCGGGGGATTGTATTCGCGCAACCCGAAACACATTGCGATTGCCCGAGAACGATTCCGTGTCGGCAATCTGTATATCAATCGGGGGTGTACGGGGGCAAAGGTTGGCCGACAACCCTTTGGCGGGTTTGGGATGAGCGGAAGCGGAACCAAGGCGGGCGGTCCGGGCTATCTCCCCCGCTTTGCCGTGCCCCGGTGTGTTACGGAGAATACGATGCGGAAAGGGTTTACGCCGGGGATGGACGGGGAATCGGGCGAGTAAACGTCGGTTCCAGATCACGGTTTATGGCATAAGGGGGAAGTTTCGGTGTAAACTTAGGAATAAGAATCGATTACGATTACGATGATGAGCGCGAGCACGAGCACGAACGAGTCAGGCGATTGGAACACGGGTAGTTAGACTGTATGAGCGCGGGAAACTCCAACGAGCAGGGAACAATCACCCGGTTATACCGAGGGTTGACCCATCTTTATACGGAACTGCCGTACCGGTTCTCGAAGCAGGCGTATTCGTTGCCGACGTTTCATTATTATTTCGAGATCACGCGACGCTGTAATCTGCGTTGCAAGATGTGCCAGTACATTGATTGGCTTGAGACCGTGCCGACGCGCGAGCAGGCTGATGGCGAACTCACCACGCAGGAGTGGCTGGATGTCGTTGATCAGACCGGCCGTCTCAGCTTCATTACGTTTACGGGCGGCGAAGTGTTTGTGCGCAAGGATTTCATGCAAATCTTCGAGCACGCCTGCTCGAAGCGGCGCGTACACTTCATCTCGAACGCGACCATGCTCACCGAGGAACGCGCGAAACGGTGCGTTGAACTTGCGCCGAAGAAGCTGGGCGGACGCGGTTTCAACTTCGCCGGCGTGTCGCTGGACGGGACGCGCGAAATTCACGATGTGATCCGCGCGCAAAAAGGCGCGTACGACAAGAGCATCAAGGGAATCGAGGCGCTGGCGCGGTTCCGTGAAGCGTCGGGCAAGAAAGCGCCGCTGATCCACATTAATACGGTGATTCAGGACGAGAACCTGTCGTGTCTCGCGGAGATGCCGCGCGTCGCGAAAGAGGCCGGTGCGAATGTATTGAACCTTTTGACGGAAACGCGGGTACACGACATTCCAGAATTGGGCCGGGTCGATCCGGGCACCCTCACACGCAGCGATTTCCGCCAGCCGAGCATTGAGCGCGCGCGTCTTGAAAAGACTTTACGAGAGACATTGGACAACGCGAAAGCGCTCGGCATCGAGGTGCGCATGCCGCGCATGCCGTTCGAGGAAGTGATCAATCACTACGATCAGGGGTATGACCTGAAGAATTTTGGGTGCCGCGCCATCTGGTCAACGCTCATTGTTGGCGCGAAGGGCGGCGTGTACCCCTGCTGGATTCAGAAGGTCGGCAACGTCCGCGAGCACACGCTCAAGGAACTGCGCAACAACGAAATCACGCGCCAATTCCGCCAGCGCCGTCGCGAGAGTGGGTTTGCGGTGTGCCGCGGGTGCTGCGAGATTGAGTACCAGGGGAAAGCGAAAAACGGCAAGCATGGAGAGCCAGCGGCCGCCGATACTTCCGCGCCCCATACCGACACCGGGGCTTTCGCTGTAAAGTAAAGTGCGTTGGGCCGGGCCTTGTCCCTCACTATGCATGGCGCGCCATGTACTATCACCGATGCTTGCGCGTTTCGCGCCTTCCCATATACAGTGCTGCTTCACAGGAGACCGGAATGTCGTTGAAGGACCAGATTCAGGACGAGATAAAGCGCGCCATGAAGGACAAGAATCAGGTGCGCCTGGAATGCCTTCGGATGGTGAAGGGCGCACTTTTGATGAAGGAAAAAGAATCGGCGGACCCGCTGACGGACGAAGTGTCCATCGCGACCGTGCGCGGGGAGATTAAGAAGCGGCAACAGTCGCTGGATATTTTCCGCGATCTGGGCAAGACCGCCGAGGCGGAAGCAACCGAGCAGGAAATCGCGATCATCAACGAATTCCTGCCGCAACAGTTGTCCGAGGCCGATCTCGACGCGCGCGTGCGGGAATACCTCGCCGCGCATCCGGAGTTGAACCATGCGGGGAAGCTGACCGGCGCAATGAAGAAAGAACTCGGCGACCTCGCGGACGGCAAGATGTTGAACGAAGTGTGCAAACGGGTAGTCGGAGGATAAATCAAGTGCGATGCTTGGCCGCGACCCTTGCGATGTTACTCGTATTTGCAGGCTGTGGCCCGTCCGGACCAACGCCGGTGGAAACGTCCGAGACGTCTACAGCGGTCAAACCGGTCCCGGCGGCCAAAGCCCCGCTTCCCGCCGATGTTCCTGTTCCGGCAGAACTCGCGAACCGATCCGATTCAACGGTTGCGGGAAGTGACTATCACGTGGTCCAGGGCCAACTGGCGATGCCCATGGGCGATGCCATCGCCACCGTCCGCAAGCAAGCCGCCAGCACGGGATGGGTGGAAAAGCCGCAACAAGGGGCGGCGCCCGTGGCTTCGGTCACGACACATACCTTCACGAAGGATTCGCGCCAGCTCACCGTTACTCTGGCGATGGTGGACCCTACTTCCACCAGTGTGAACCTGATGACGGGTCCGCAATAAGACATTTCTCCCCGCCGTTCTATTTGTATGTGGTGCATTGCCTTTTTCAAAAATTCAATATATAGTAGCCAGATAGGATTACACTACCATATATTGAATTCTATTGATATTATTCCGCAAATTCCGCACAACCAACAAGTTATATCTTCAAATTACTGTGAATAAAAGATTTACGACTTGTTCTCTATTGACCTATCTGGTACAATTTCGCTGCTAGCCGGAGCAACCGGTTAGAGAAGGATTCGGTTCAGAATGTTGAGTTGGCGGCGCGACAAAAAAGATGAGGCCGGTGGTGCGACTGCGCCGCCAGCGGAATCCCACCCGCCAACTGTGACGGGAAAAGCCGCGCCGGCGCCTCCTCCCGCTTCGACCGCGACGGCGCCGCGTCTGGGAGAGCTGCTGGTCCAGGAAGGCGTCATCACGGCGCAGCAGCTTCACGAAGGGTTGACGAAGCAGGCAGAGACCGGCAGTTTCATCGGACACACTCTGGTTGAACTGGGTTTTCTGAACCAGTCGACGCTCGTTTCGTTTCTCGTGAAGCAATGCAAGATTCCGCACATCAGTCTGCTGGATTACAACATAGGGGAAGATCTTTTTAAGCTGGTCTCCCGCGAGCTGTGCTTGAAGCATCGCCTGCTGCCGATTGACAAGCTTGGCAGAATTCTCACGATTGCAATGGTTGATCCGTTGGACGCCGATGCGCTCGAGAAAGTGCGCGAATCCTGCCCCGAACTAAAGATCAAACCGATTCTATGCACGTGGGCGCATTACGAACAGGTGTCGCGCAGAATATTTGCCGACACGTCCGCGCCTTCCGCGGAAGTTTCCATGGGCACGTTTGGGTTGTCGTCGAAGAAAACATCCATCGCGCCAGCGGACAAGACACAGGCGGATGCAGCGGTTGCGCAATTGGTGAAAGAGGCGACTGCGTCAAAGCCCATGCAAGAAACGGCAGGGGCGCCGGCAAAAGCCGACACACCGCCGCCGGCCGTGCGCGAGAGCGCGGCGGCAGCGCGCATGGAGTTGCCGGACGCCATATTTGATCGCTTCGGCGATCACATGCGCCTGGCAATAACGGAATCACTCAGTCCGTTAATCGCGGACCAACAGAAACTGATCGCGTTGCAGCTTGAGACGACGAAAGGAAAACCTGCCGATCTGGCGCGGGACATCGCGGCAAACATGCGCGCGGCCCTGCAAGAGTCTCTGGCGACGGTATTGGAAACCCATTCGCGCCTGGCTCCGCAGTCCGCTCCGCATCAACAGATCGACACCGGACTTCTCGCGAAAGAGCTTGGGGAAAGCGTGCGCGCGGCGATGCTCGATTCCGTATTGCCGGCACTTCAGCTTGGCGACGGTGGCACACCAAAAGGTCAATCACCCGTAGCGGGCATAGATGCGAAAACGCTTGCAAGGGAATTGGGCGAGAGCGTTCGCACCGCGGTAGCAGAGTCGATAGCGCCGTTAGCGAAGCCGTTGAATGGCGGGGAATCGCGCGCAGCCAAGTCCGCGTTTGACATGCCGGACCTTGCGAAGGAATTGACGGCGGGCGTGCGGGACGCGGTAATGGAAGCCATTGTTCCACTGGTCCAGGCACAGAAAGCGACGGTGCAAGCGGGGGCGCGCGCGCCGGAAGAAATCGCAAAGCATTTTGCGCAGCACATCAATCGCAGCATGGCGCAACTGTCCAAAGAATTGCGCGAGAGCATCGAATCGCGCGCGCCACAGACGCCGGTGGATAGCTTCTCGGCAGCCATAGCGTCGACAATTGAATCCGCGAATGCGAAGCAGAACACGCGCATGGCGGAATTGACCAATAGCACCAAGGACGCGTTGCTGGCGGTGCGCGAAATGCTGGAGGCGATGCGCGCGCGCGAAGCAGAACCTCTCGCGGTACCCGCGTCAAATGTTTCGCCGTTCCCTGGGTTGCGCGCGGCTGAACCGGTGCAAGCCATTGCGGTCCCGCATTTCGATCCGATGGACGAGATCGGTCTCGGAGCGGAAGCGGATGATCGCGTTCGGGAGGCGCTGCTTTCGGGGCGGTTGCAGCGATCTTTCTCATTCGATGCTTTTCTATCGGGCGCGGCCAACACGTTTACACTGTCGGTTGCGCGCGCGGTCACGGAATCGTACTCGCGGGAGTTCACCCCGTTTTACATCTACGGGGACGTTGGCGTTGGAAAGACGCATCTGTTGCAGGCCATTGGGAACGATCTGCTTGCGCGCAACCCCGACCTGCGCGTGGCGTATATGACGGGGCTTCGCTTCGTTAGCGCGTGTGAACGCGCCGCGCGCGATCAGGAGTTGGAACGGTTCCGCGAAACTTTTGCGCACTGGGACGCGTTGCTGTTTGACGATGCGCAAAGCGTGAGCGAGCACAAGCAAGCGCAGGATGAATTGCGCACGGTGCTCGGAGTATTGACGCTCGAGGGCCGGCTGGTAGTCGTTAGCGCGGACCGCGCGCCCGACCATTTGCCGGACACTTCGCACCAGTTGGTTTCGCGGTTGGCGTCGGGAATCGTTTCGCGGCTCCATGCGCCGGACATGCCGACACGGCTTGCGATACTGCAACGGCACACCCGATTGTTGAAAGCGAAAATAGCGGACGACGTGTTGTCGTTGATCGCGGCCCGCGTGCCCACCGACGTTCGCAAGATGACCGGGGCATTGCGCAAGGCGCTTGCGTTTGCGCAGGTTTCTGGAACGGACGTAACGCACGCGCTTGCGGAAGAAATTCTGAGTCATCTCGCCACAACCGAAGCGGCGTAACATGGGGGAAATTCGAGCGTGCCACCAAAGATAGCGAAGCGGCGCCTGGGCGACGTACTGATTGAGCAGGAGCTCGTCACGCAGGAGCAGTTGCAGGAAGCGATCGTGCTTCAGCGGCAATCCGGACTCAGCCTGGCGTCGATTCTCGTGTCGAAGAAATACCTGAGCGAGGAAGACCTCGTCATCACATTGAGCGAACAGCTCGGCATTCCGCACATCCGCGTGATGAACTACAACATTCCGCAAGAAGTGCTGAATGAAGTGCCGGAATCGCTCGCGCGCCAGTATCAAATGTTGCCGGTGTCGGTGACGGGCGACGTGCTTACACTTGCGATGGGTGATCCGCTGAATATCATGGCGCTCGATGATTTGCGCATGTTGACGAGTTATGAGATCGAGCCGGTGGTCGCGGTGCAATCCGAGTTGGTTGACGCCATCAATCGACATTACGGGGGTAAACAAAGCGATGCCCTGTACGACGAACTGATGGACGCCTCCAAACAGGATGGCGTGCAGGTTGTCGAGAAAAAGGACGAGATCGAAGATCTCGCGCACGCCCAGGCGGAAGCGCAGGACGGCCCTGTCATCCGGCTGGTCAATCTCATTCTCGTGGGCGCGCTTGAGAATCGCGCGAGCGACATCCATGTCGAGCCCTATGAGAAGTCGCTGCGGATTCGCTATCGCATTGACGGAATGTTGGAAGAGCAGAAAAACCCGCCAAAGAACGTACAATCCGCATTGATTTCGAGGTTGAAGATTATGTCGGGACTCGACATTGCCGAGCACCGGCTTCCGCAGGACGGACGATTCCGCATCAAGTTCCGGGGCCACGAGGTGGACTTTCGCGTGTCCATTCTTCCGTGTTACCACGGCGAGAAGGTCGTGATGCGCGTATTGGACAAAAGCTCGCTGTCGCTTGATCTCGACACGCTGGGTTTCGCGGACCAACCGATGGACGCTTTCCGGGAGGCGCTTGCGCTCCCGTTTGGAATGATTCTTCTGACAGGCCCGACGGGTAGCGGTAAAACGACGACGTTGTACAGCGCGCTGCATAAATTGAACGGGCCCGACACGAACATTATCACCGTCGAAGACCCGGTTGAATATGAATTGTTTGGCGTGAACCAGGTGCAGGTGAAATCTGAAATCGGGTTATCGTTCGCAGCGGGGTTGCGCAGTATTTTGCGCCAGGACCCGGACGTCATAATGGTCGGTGAAATTCGAGACGAGGAGACCGCGGACATTGCGATTAAGGCGGCGTTGACAGGCCACCTCGTGCTGAGCACGCTGCACACGAACGACGCGGCCAGCGTTTACACACGTTTGATCGACATGAACATGGAACCCTTCCTGGTGCAGTCGTCGGTGGGGCTTGCCGCGGCGCAGCGGCTGCTTCGGCGGGTTTGCGTGGAATGCAAAGAACCGATTCGCGTGCCCGAAGAAGTGCTCGAGCGGATACAGTTTCGCAATAATCCCGGTGGCCCTCCGCCACGCTTCGTGCGGGGACGCGGCTGTTCGAAGTGCAAGGATACCGGTTACCGGGGCCGGCTTGCGGTGATCGAAGCGATGCCGAACTATCCGGATTTGCAGGAACTCATCATGACGCGCTCGCCTTCAGCGGACATCAAGCGGACGGCGATTCAGTGCGGCATGGCGACATTGCGCCAAAACGCATTGGAGAAGGCGGCCGAAGGCGTGACGACAATCGAGGAAGTGCTGCGCGTATCGGCGGCGGACTAAGCATCGAAGAACAACAGGCGAACGTCCATCGCGAAGATGGAGAACGCAACGGCGGCACGCCACGCGCATACTGGGGAGAGCGAGATGGTTGAAATCAGCATTCGTGAATTGTTGCAGAAATTGACCGAGCAAGGGGGAAGCGATCTGCACATCGCGGTGGGAAGCCCGCCGGTCATCCGGTTGCACGGGCTTCTGGAGCCCATGAACGAATACCCACGCTTGACGCCCGAAGATTCCCAGGAAATTATCTATAGCGTGATGAACGAGGAACAGATCGCCTCGTTTGAAACCGAACGCGAACTGGACATGTCGTTTGGAATCGAGGGCCTCAGCCGGTTTCGCTTGAACGTCTATCGCGATCGGGGTTCTGTTGTGGCCGCGTTTCGCGCGATCCCTTTCGAGATTCGTTCGTGCGAAGAGTTGGGGTTGCCGAAAATCGTGGCGGACATGGCGTATCGCCCGCAGGGTTTGGTGCTGATTTGTGGACCGACCGGTAGCGGAAAAACGACGACATTGGCGGCGATTCTGGACAAGATAAACCGGGAACGCCCGCTCCATATTATTACCATTGAAGACCCGATTGAGTATTTACACCAGCACAACGTCGCCACGATCAACCAGCGTGAAGTGAACGCGGACACGAAGTCGTTCGCAGCGGCATTGAAACGGGTGTTACGGCAGGACCCCGACGTCATCCTCATCGGTGAAATGCGCGACCAGGAAACGATCTCGGCGGCTATCACCGTGGCGGAAACGGGTCACCTGGCGTTCGCGACGCTGCACACCAACGACGCGCTGCAAACGATTAACCGTATTGTCGACGTGTTTCCACCCAACCAGCAGGACCAGGTTCGAACGCAGTTGTCGTTCGTGCTCGAGGGCATTTGCGTGCAGCAACTGATTCCACGGTCAGACGGAATGGGCCGCGCGATGGCGCTTGAAGTGATGATTCCGAATACGGCAATCCGGTCTCTAATCCGCGAGCAAAAACTCCAGCAGATTCCCTCGATGATCGAGATCGGGACCGGCGAGGGCATGATGACCATGAACCAATCGCTATTCCGGTTGGTGAAACGCAACGTAATAACGATGGACATGGCGTTCAAACGCAGTTCCGATCCCGAAGGGCTGCGCCGGTTGCTGGAAAAGGGATTGTGAGTGCACCGCCTTCCTCCCACGCCGCGCGCGGGGGCGTGGTCGCCGGCCCAGCCTGGCAACCCGCCACGGGCATTATCCGGCTCGCGCTGTTGTGCGTGTTCGCGATCGGAACGTTTCTCATCCATGACTATGAGCAGACCGAACAGGCATATCTGTTCGCATTCTACTGCTTCGGGTTTGCGAGCACTCTTGGCCATTTGATTGCGACGCGGCGGGGCAATCCCGCGCGCCCCTTGTTGACGTGGGCGCAGGTACTTGTCGATTTCAGCGTAATCGCGGCAACGGTAAGTTTCACTGGCGGAGCGCAAAGCCATTTTGCATTCCTGTTTGTCATCGCGATTCTCGAGGCGGGAATTCTGCTGGGAGTTTTACAAGGATTTCTCGTCGCGACGCTTGCGGTGTGCGTCATGGCGGTGCTGGTGCTCACGTCACATCCCCCTACGTGGGCGGCACGGGGTTATGACGAAACCACGGTGACGGCGTGGTACGGCTTTCTCGTGCAGGCGCTTGCCTATTATTTGACCGCGGCGATTTCGGGATACTGGAACCAGCAACTGCACCGCCAACAACAGTTTCAACGCGAAATTCTCGATAACATGAACAACGGGTTCATCATTGTTGACCTCGGGGGAATTGTGACGGTGGCGAACAAGGCGGCCGAGCGGATTCTAAACATCAGCGAAGCCGAGGCGCTGGGCAGGCCCGTGCAGGAAATTTTGCGCGTGGCTTCTGGAGAGGAATGCCCCGTCGTGACGGCGATTCGGGCCGAACGCGATTTTACGCGGTACGAGTATATTGGACTTGTATTTCCGCACAACGCGAAACTGCTTGGCTTGAGCACGAGCCGCATTTTTGACTGGCGTAAGCGTCTGACGGGAATCATTGCGTCGTTCAGCGATCTCACCGAACTTGAACAAATGCGCGACGAGGTGACGCGGCACGACCGGCTGTCGGTGACCGGCGAGCTTGCGGCGGGGCTCGCGCATGAAATTCGCAATCCGGTCGCGGCGATACGCGGGGCGGTGGACGAACTGATGGACAGCCTAGACAAGCCGCTGTTGGTCACTAAACTGGCGACTATCGCGATGCGCGAATCGGACCAGTTGAACGCGATCGTTTCCGACTTCCTGGATTTCGCGCGCAAACCGCGCGTGCGACAGGACGTGTTTGATGTGTGCGGCCTAGTCAAGGAGGTCGTTGATGGGACCGAACGGAAATACGCGGACGCCGCGAGTCTGCGCGTGACGGCATTGACGCCGGACGCGATGTTCCCCGTGTCCGGTGATCGCACGCAGATTCGGCAGGTATTTGTGAACCTTGCGAAGAACGCCGTTGAAGCGATGCACGAGCAGGGGACGCTGAACGTTTCGGTGCAACCGGGCGCGACATTTGTGGAAGTGCGGTTCGATGACGAAGGCCCCGGCATCGAACCCGACAAGGTTGCGCGCATTTTTGAGCCTTTTTATACTACCAAAGAACATGGCGTCGGCATGGGATTGGCCATTTGTCTGCGCATTATCACGGCACACGATGGCACCATCCGCGCCGAATCACGCGAAGGGGGAGGCGCGTCAATGAGCGTGCGCCTGCCGCTGGTCCGCACCGAGGAGTAACCCGCCGTGGCACTGCACCAACGCGTTCTGGTTGTTGACGACGAATCGAGCATGCGCGAATTGCTCGAGATCGTATTGTCGAAGGACGGCTATGAAATCGTGACTGCATCGAACGTGACCGATGCAATCGCGGTGCTATCCAAAGAAGCTTTCGATGTTGTGCTGACCGACTTGCGCATGGGGACCGAACGCAACGCGGGGATGACGCTTCTGGAATGGATTAACGAAAACAGCGCGACCACTCCCGCGCTCATGATGACCGCGTATGGCAGCGTGGAAACCGCGATTGAAGCGATGAAACGCGGTGCTGTCGATTACATCATGAAACCGTTCAAGAACGAAGAAGTGCGAATGCAGGTGCAGCGCGCGATCGAGCAGCGCAACCTGAAGCGGGAAAACGTGGCGCTCAGAAAAGACCAGGCGAGCCGGGGCAAACTGGACAATATGGTCGGTAAAAGCAAACCGATCGAAGAACTGCGCGACATGATTCGCAGGGTTTCCAACCTGCCGAGCACCGTGGCCATTCACGGTGAAAGCGGCACGGGCAAGGAACTGGTCGCGCGCGGAATCCACACGTTGAGCGCGCGCTCGTCAAAACCGTTTGTTGCGGTGAACTGCGGGGGCTTTCCAGAAAACCTATTGGAAAGCGAGTTGTTCGGGCACAAGAAGGGATCGTTCACCGGCGCGTACGATGACAAGGAGGGGCTGTTTGTCGTGGCCGATGGTGGCACGATGTTTCTTGACGAAGTTGGCGAAATGCCGCTGTCGCTCCAGGTGAAGCTGCTGCGCGTGCTGGACAACAACATCGTTTTTCCGGTCGGCGGCACACAAGGCATCAAGGTAGACGTGCGGATCATTTCCGCGACGAACCGAAAGCTGGACCAGATGGTGAAAGACAGCACATTCCGCGAAGACCTGTTCTACCGCCTTAACGTAATTCCCATCCAGGTGCCCTCCCTGCGAGAACGCCCGGACGACATTCCACTGCTGATCCGGACGTTTGTGGCGGCGCACGCCGCGAAAATGGGGCGCGGCGCCATTCAAATTGCGCCCGAAACGGAAGCTGCCTTACAAGCTTTCACTTGGCCGGGAAACGTGCGCGAGCTGATGAACGTCCTCGAACGCGCTGTCGCTTTGTGCCACAACGACCGGCTTGAAATCACCGACTTGCCAACATACATTCGCGAGCATGTTGGCGCGCCAGCGGCGCTGATGCCCGCGGTGCCCTCCAGTGGGTTCGATCTCGAAAAATATGTGGCCGAGATCGAGACGACGCTTATCCAGCAGGCATTGCAGAACACGAAGTACTCGCAAAAACGCGCTGCGGGCTTGTTGGGGTTGACCGCGCGATCATTACGATACCGGCTGAAAAAGTACGGCATGGAAAGCGATTAGCGCAGACAACCGTTACGACGACAAGTTGATTGGCGATACTGATTTGACTGCTCGGCGGTTCTTGGTACGCCTTCCGCTCCGCCGGAAGCGAAAGCGGTAGCGGCTTCTACCGCAGTCCATATTCTGCGATAAATACTGACGTGGTCCGTGAATGCGGCGTTTCGCGCGGTTGGACAGGTTGCCTGACCGTTTGTTAGACTTCGTTGTACCAGCACATTTTCCGGTCGGGGCGTAGCGCAGTCCGGTTTAGCGCACTTGCCTGGGGGGCAAGGGGTCGCTGGTTCGAATCCAGTCGCCCCGACCATTTTTCATTTCTGCCACGGGTGGACAATCGTTGTAAACGCTTGCACATGCAGGCATTTCGCGCTTGGTCTCACGCTTTCCCGCGTCGCGTTGTACAGGGGCACTTCTGCTAGTAATTGACTCTAAACGTATAGAATTGCCGGGAGTTGGTGTAATATTTGGTGTAATAGAATCAGCGGCGACTGCCTCGGCAATCTTCTCTTCGTCGTCCGCGGGCAAGTCCGGCAATCTCGTAACTGCGGCGAATCCGTCGACCACACCGAGGTGCGTATATACGTTCGCCGTGATTTTGGGATCTGAATGGCGCATTAGCGCCTGAGTCTGCTGCAGCGGAACTCCAGCCCTCGCCAACATCGTCCCAAACGTGTGGCGCAATGCGTGCACGTCTACCGTCCTGCCATTGGAATCGCGCTTAGCGATACCAGCAAACTTAATGTCGAGGTCGAAAACCCGCGTCAACTTTTCCGGTAAGGTGAATAGCCGTACTTGGGGGTCCAACGTGACTGGAATCGGTGCTTTATTATTGGAGGCGGTTGTCCTCGCGCTTTTAAGTTTGACATCGAGATATTCACGCAAGGCACAAATCAAGTCCACCCGTAGAGGAATGTGCGCACCTCGTCTGGCTTTCTCATTGGCAGCGCGCAACTCGATGAAAGGCGACTCCACATCTAAATTCAACTGCCCCACCGTAATACTCCGAAGTTCTCCGTATCGCATACCGGTATAGGCTAAGACACGGTAGACCAGTGCGCGCACTCTACCGGTTGTCGCCAGGTGTTCGGCCGTGGCAGGACTTAGTTTTGCTGACTTTGTTCCTCTGTTCCCGGTGCGTCGGCGGTCGAGTGGGCGCCGCTCGGCACTTTCAATAAGCGATTTGAGCTCAACGAGAGTCAGCGCCCGGCGTTGACGGACGGGATCTATGCTTTCATTGAAGGTTACCACGCCGGCAAATGGGTTCGAATGTAGCCGGTTCATTGAGACCAGCCAATTGCAGAATGCCTTTGCGGCTTTAATTCGCGCGTTTACAGCTCGAGCTTTCTTGCCGTGATTGCGCAGACGTTCGATCCATTTATCCAAATCAGCGCGATCAAGGTCAGTCAGAACCATCCAATCGCAATCATCCTTCATTGAAATGAGGTATTTGCCGCAGGCCTCAACGTGCCCGGCGGTCACGCCACGGACTCGTTGTGCCTTCTTGTATTCCTCAAAAAGCTCGGTCAATTGACGGGCACCCTGATTTGCCAGATTGCGCTCTCTAGGTGTCACGGCACCGATCCGTTGACGTTCCGCGTCACGCTCCAAGTCCGCCAACACCGATCGCGCCGCGTCCATAGTCTTGCAGCCAGTCGGGCGTTCGACATAAATATTGTCGGGCCCACGAAATTTGGCGTAGTAGTAGGCGCACTCATGAATCAGCTTCCATTTTTCGGCTACCAACTTGGCGGGCTTACGGTGAGTCTTTCCCGCGGCATCGGACCAAACGGCAAATGCTTGTCCCTTATGTTCAGCGATCTTTGCACCTGGCGGAAGCGCACGTGTGTTTCTTCGTCGAAATACACTACCCATAACCCATTCACCCTTCTTTCAAAGATTAATAGGCCTAGCCTACTTTTTGACTTTCTTCGTTTGCAATTTTTTGGCTTGATGTCGGACTCGACGGCCGAAGATGTTCATGGGTCTCGAAGATGCTCATCACACTCATCTGGGCACCTTCGACTCTTCTAATCATCTTCGACGTTTGTTTGCGTTTTTACACGTGGCTCTGGGAGTCTCCAGACCCAGTGCTGATTCGATTTGCCCGGTTGTCCACGTTTCTCTGCGATGACCCCCATCGTGGATTTCGCTCTACGCAAAGTCGCGATTGCGATGCCATTTTCCTGTGCTTGCGCCTTTATTTCATTTGCAGGACCTGGGAGGGCCTCAGCAAGAAACTCGCACGCGGCCGCGAGCTGTGATTCCACTTCGTAGGTATCAGGAGTGAGAAGTTGCGCAGCCGTGTGTGCCGTCTCACCTTGCCAGTCTATTACCGGCGTTCCCACGTTCGTCACTTCGACGACGAACGCCAACGATTTTGGGAATGTTCCAACGTTTGTCTTCGACACCGCCAGCACGCGCCGTTCGGGATTGTCGGGGTCTTTCGCAATAACCAATCCCACACGTGCCGCTGCTATGATGCCGATACTCCCACCGCCGCGGTACAGCGGATTCGGCCCGCACGTCTTGTTCAGATGTCGAACGATCAATATTGCGACGCCGGTTTCCTCGGCAAGGCATTTCAGTGCATGCATCGCTCGGCGTACCTCTTGGTCGCGGTGGGCATTGATACTGCCCGAGAGGAAGGCCATGAGCGGGTCGATAACCAAGAGGTTGGCGTCGCACTCGCCAATTGCCTCTTTTATCTTATCAATATCAGTTGGAATTGAAATCGGGGATTCTGCCTTACCGCCAGGCGCAGAGGTGGAAATAGTGCATACGCGCGAGAGGTCTGCGCCGGCTGCTTCAAGTCGAGGACGGATTGTGTCCGCCTCGCCGTCTTCCGCGTTAAGCATTACTACTGAACATGGTGGGCATCCTTCGCGCCCGCCTGGAAAACACCGCCCAGTCGAGAGTCGCGCACTGATGTCAATGGTGACGAGACTCTTACCTACCGCTGGGTCGGCATCGAGTACGGTAATTTTTCGCCGAGCGAGAAAGCCGCGCCACAGCCAATCCACTTTTTCGGAGGCGATATCGCAATACCTTATTAGTCGTGATGATTTAGACGGCCACGGATGCCACAAGCGGGAAGTTTCCGCGATTTCCAAGAGCGCCTCACGTGTGCCACCACCACGAAGCCAATCGGTAACATCACCTTTTGGAGGCACGTTGACAAGCGACACAACACGAACGCTTTGCGCGATGCCACGAAGCGATTCTGCGACGAACTCAGCGTGCTTCTTCCCGGGCTCATCGTTGTCCGGCAGAATGACGACATCGGCTCCCCGGAGCGATTCACTCAGCGCGTCAGTCCATTTGCCTGCTCCGCCCGAATTGCAGGTCGCAATAAGGCCCAGTGATTCCAAACTGAGAACGTCTTTTTCCCCTTCTACGAGGAAGATTCGATGGCCATTCTGGATTGCCTTATTCACCGCCGACCAGCGAAAAATGACCCTTTCCACTCCGTTAAGATTCCACTCCCAACCTCCGTTCCCGTCGGGTCGGCGCTGTCGAAATGCTTTGGGTCTCTGTCGGATCACCTGATAGAGCATGTTTCCAGACAAATCCGTGTAGTCATAAGCCTCCTCGATATTGCTCTTGCCACGGGGAAACGTGTATTCCTCATGCAATGGCGTAGATACGCTCTGACCATTAAATGCGGCAACAATGTCTTTGAACTTACATCCAGCGTAGCAGTGGATCAGGGCTTCGCCATTTCCAGCACGGTCTATGCTAAGTGATGGTTCATGATCGTCATGAGCTGGGCAGAGCGCGAGGAACCCTTTGCCAGCAGGACGAGCTTCACGCAGGCGCGGGAGAAGGTCATCAAACTTAAGATATGACATGGCTCGCTCCTGCTATCGCCGGATCGGGGGGCAACCATTCGATACCCATTGATTAAGAACTTCTCGGTTCCAACGGACAAGACCGCCTATGCGGTTGGGGGAAGGCATGCGACCAGAGTCCGACATCCTGTACACATGTCGGACCGAACAGTTGAGTAAGTTCGCAACTTGCTTCACATCTATCAACAGCGCAGCATGCATTGTTGATTGCGATGGCTTGTCCTGTCCGTGGATCATTACATTTGCGTCCATAGTCCCTACCTTTGTTTCGTCAGTTGCGAAATTGCGACCGACGAAAAATTATGTAGGGCGCGAAGGAAGGATTAATTCATGGAATTTATCCCTTGGGAATTTATCACGAGCTCTTGACAGGAAATGACGAACTGGCGAAGGTTTTGACTAGGAAAGACTCGATGGCGTGATTAAATAAAGATGTTGACAACATGCCCGATAGTCGCCGCCTAACTACGGCTTCGATTTCTTCTTATGCACCCAGTTGAGGGCATTTTGAACATTCTTGAACGACGGCGACACTCCGTTCGGCAGCTGGTAGGTTTGACGGAAGCCGTTATAAGTAGGCCGGCTCTTGTCAGCACTATACACCTTCCATTTTTTGGCAATATCACGATATTGTTGCTCTTTTACATCCGTAAGTGAAGGATGCCCGCGCTTTTTTCTTTCACAAATGGCAAAATGCCTTTCGTCCACCGCCTTCCGGAAACACTTCAAGAGCTCCTTCACCCATGCGTCACCTATAAACCAATACTTCGATTCGACGAGCCAAGCAACGAAATCGGTTGGGGTTACACAATATGGTTTCTTCTTGGGCTTTGCAGGAAGCTTGCCGATTGACACAGCAAACTCGGCCTCCGCTTTTAGGTATGGATGGCATTCGACCAGCGAGTTTTCACCGCTGCGGTCATATACTCCCCTAACAGGCAGAAATGTGTTCATGGATTTATAACTTAAGTATAGGACTGGCAAGAAACATCGGACCAATGTATCCAATGAGTGTTCTATATGGCGATTATCATAGAATACTCTGAACTTATCAGGGATTCGTGTATCAGGTTCGGCAAGAACATATGTGTACAATTCTCCTTTTATTTTTATCGGTTTTGGCGTTACAAATATCCGTCCTACTATAGGGACAAGCCATATAGTTCTGGTTTTATGGTCTATTCGGGTCTCAATTCGCGCGTCGAGTACAGGCAGGATGTTCTGCCACTGAGGTCCTTCATTGGTAGCAGGAGGGGATGTCGGGTTGGATTCAGCTTTGGATTTGAGGTTTTTGATTCTACGACTTTCTGGGTCAGATTTTGCCATGTTCGAGACTCAATGGGTTACGATGATTCAGTGAAAACTCCAGTCTTGCCGGGCCATGACATGTTACGACTTAGATGTCTGATGGCGCAAGGTTGCAAAATCCGGATAACCGTTCTTCGGCAGTCAGAAAGCACGCGTGACCGCCTTATAAAGCAGGTTTCAATCCACGCTCCCCGCGTGGGGAGCGACGACGAAGAGACGGCCCAGCGCGAGTGGGCCGAGGTTTCAATCCACGCTCCCCGCGTGGGGAGCGACCAACCGCTCACGTACCGATTCAACCGCCAGCGTGTTTCAATCCACGCTCCCCGCGTGGGGAGCGACCGAAGGCGAAGCGGGTGTGTCCGAGATGTGAGCGCGTTTCAATCCACGCTCCCCGCGTGGGGAGCGACGCCCTAGCGTCACTATCATATCCGCCATTTCTTTGGTTTCAATCCACGCTCCCCGCGTGGGGAGCGACATATCCATTCGGTTTTTGTGGTCGAGGTCAACCCGTTTCAATCCACGCTCCCCGCGTGGGGAGCGACCGGAACGCATCGATAACGGCGGAACGCTCGATATGTTTCAATCCACGCTCCCCGCGTGGGGAGCGACCGCGCTCGTGAGTTTCGCCACTGTCGCCTGTGTAGTTTCAATCCACGCTCCCCGCGTGGGGAGCGACCCGCGCCTGCGGTTAGGCGTGGAATTGGCTATTGTTGTTTCAATCCACGCTCCCCGCGTGGGGAGCGACCCACCAGGGCCAAGTGTCTAAGTTCGAGGATGGAGTTTCAATCCACGCTCCCCGCGTGGGGAGCGACCGAGTGCGGACTTCAAGCCCTCGGTCTGTTTGGCGTTTCAATCCACGCTCCCCGCGTGGGGAGCGACACGTGCCCGCCGTTCTCGCGCAACGCTTGACAGTTTCAATCCACGCTCCCCGCGTGGGGAGCGACCGTGGCCGCGCCCGTGCGGTAGATCGTCCCGCGCAGTTT
>Ga0163150_10002177_pt1 | contig 30947 bp, 79 predicted proteins | sample OliLakLV19P2IB_FD_148628 | JGI IMG/M metagenome (GOLD analysis project Ga0163150, IMG submission 148628) | Freshwater microbial mat bacterial communities from Lake Vanda, McMurdo Dry Valleys, Antarctica - Oligotrophic Lake LV.19.P2.IB | ecosystem: Environmental > Aquatic > Freshwater > Lake >...
AAATAAAATGGATTTACTTGTCTACTATCTCTTCTTTGGAGATATTGAGAATTGAATCTAGTGTCTATTCTTTCTTTTATATGAAATAATGTACCTGGATACTCAGACTCGTGATCGTTCAACCAGTCTTGCGCTTCGATCTGTGAAGCAAATACAGCTAATACTTTCAAATTTACATCTAGCACCACATAGTCGGTTGATAGATATTCGGTGTATGGTAAGGTTCCTAGCTCTTTTAACCACTGTATAGCAAGCTGTTCATTATCAAATACATTCAATGGTTGATTATTAATATCAAATACCACCCAAACAAATTTAAAATGGTCGTGGATTCTAAGCATTGAAGTGCCAACCTGTCCATATCTTGAAGAAAGGTTTACACCAGCATCTATCAATTCTTGAGATCTGAATCCACCAAACATCTCTAAACCGGCAGGATGGATCATTCGCTTTAATGCGTCTCTATATTTTTCTATAGACTCATTAACAAATACTACATAAGAAAATTGTTGGTAATACTTACCGTCTTGAATATATTTTGATGCGGATATTTGACCATCTTCATTTAAAAAGAATCCGGGATACTTAGTTTGTGCGCCGATTACTGCTTCTAATGATGCTACTACCGTACCTCCGGGAGCAGTTACTAGTGGAGCACTTGTATATCCTGCTCCGAAAGCAGTCATCTTAACTTTCTTTATCGCACCCAAACTACCAACAGATTGAACTACAGCAGTAGCTCCAACGCCTGGCCCACCAATCAATATAGGGTCTCCGGTTGAATACCCTTCGCCGCCGCTCACAACTTTAATTGAATCTACTATTGGATAAATTACCCCTTCAATATCAACATCCGCAGCTTTGATAACTTCATCACCTTCAAATAAACCAGATATACTCGAACGATTTAAAAATAATTCATATACAGTTAAGAAACCTTCTTGAACGAATTGTACTTGTTCAACAAACGCCGAAGCATTATTGTTTAGTCCTCTAATTCGTCTACCGACTAAATCAAAAGGATTACCCACAGTAGATCTGATACGCAATGTAATTGGTTGAATCCATTTACCATCAGACACTCGCAACATGTCTATTCTAGGATAATAAAAATCAACATCTATATTAAACAATATTCTGAAAAAGAACTTATATGACTTTTCTGTTCCTTTAGCACGATAGAACTCTCTAATGTTTTTTAAAACATTTTCTTTATCAGCAACAATACCTCTTGGTATATTAGTTAAAAATTCTTTAAAGAATTGTTCTGTAAAAATATCAATACTAGTTTCAACATCTTGATATGTTTTTAATCTTGCTATATCAAATTGAACATTTCTATAATTTTCCATCCATTCATAATATGCTTCCATGAAGTTTATGAAATGTGGATGATCTTCTCTAACAAAACTAGGAAGCTGAGAATATATTTGAGATGATATTAAAGGAACACTTGAAGTATTACTAATATTAGGAATACCAAACGTATTGTTGGCATCAGCTATACTAGAATTTAATGTAATGTTACCAACACTATGATAACCAAAAGTTTCTTGTGAAACTATAGAAGGAGTGAATATTGTTAAATTAAGTTCGGGCGTACCAACTAATAGTGGACCAATACCAATAGGTCGAATAACCCAAGCCCAGTTTTCTTCTGAGATAATACCTAAACCAGATAAGTCAATAAACTGAGTCATCTATTAAACCTTTTTATTCAGATCTTTAGTTGCCAGAATTATATCTTCATCTTCCATTAAAAGGATCTGGTTACGTAATGATTCAACGTCTTGTACTTTAGGTACAATAACAAAATCAACATAGTCTTTATTATCTGGAATGCTTTGAACTAAGAAGCCATCTAAAACTATTTCTCCAGTTTCATAGTTGACGGTTCCGATATTATTTTCTATGGTAACTTTTTGATCATTTACTATGCGAAATAATGATAATACACCTTTACCATCATCCCCTGCAAATGTTGTATTACCTTTATATATGAAAGCACTACTAACTATAGATGCTAAACCGTTAGCCGCATCACCTTTATCTATTGAGTTATTCAAGCTGATTTCAAATTTTGTTGGTACATTGAATGGAGGAAATATACGATATTTCATTTTAATATTAGTTAAATTTCCTTCAATAGCTATATCAGCTTCATCAATAGTTTGAACAAACTTACTATATCTAAAATCTGCGTCAAACCCATTTAATTCAGCAGATCTAAATGCTATAATAGCATCTTTAACTTTATTTTTAATATCAGCTTCAGATAAAATAGTATTACTACTCTTATATAATATTAAACTTTCTATCTGCAATCTTAGATAATCAGGCTCTACAATTTTTACTTCGATTGAAATTGGATTTCTAGGTCTAATATATGCTTCAATTAAAGCCGCTTTTTGATCTTCAGATAATGATGTTCCAGTAAATGGCTTGAGCGACATGAATACTCTTCCATATTGTGGAGGTACATTATCTTCTCCTCCCCATACTCTGAGATATTGAATTGATGGTATATCTTTCTTTACTAATGTCTCATAATCTAATCTAGTTACTGCTCGATTTTGTGCATCATAATTTAATGGTGCCAATCTTTTAATGTTATCAATACTTTCTTGCTCAGTAAAACCCTTGGCCGGAATAGTACAAACAATTGTTGATTGATCATAACCGCCAACTTTTTCTACAGGAACAAATTTCTTTGCGCCAACAGATAAGCTGCCAGATGAAACAATATAATCTACAATAACAATGTTGCCATCAATTAAACCTTTACCTACTACACCATCACCGAAAATAATTTCATATTTTTTATCTGTTGCCTCTTGCAGAAAATACACTTGCGACTCAGGAGTTAATTCATTTATATCTTCGTGCAGATTATATGATCTTATTGTATTATTAGTTTCTGAATCTTGTACAGTAACTTTTAATTGAGTGGTATCTATATTACTATTAGGTATAATAAATCTCTGTTTTATGCTTAATGACGCATCAAAAGTCCATCTATGGGTTAATCTTGTTCCCTCAATTAGTTCTAAACCTGTAGCAAGATATTTACCAGCATTAGGTTGTATTAATATAGATTGTTTTGGACTGAAGATATATTTCTTATTATCAACAACAGCATAAAATTTTTGAGTAGTATCTATGAATATACTTGTCGGGGATGTTGCTCCTGGACCGAAAGCTGGAAAGATTTCTAAATCAATAGTAGCAACATTTGAACGAACTGATCGTGGAGTGTAACCTAAATGTTTTGCTCTTGATACTACACTATCTCTAAGAACAGCACTATCAAGAAACATTTCACTAGCAAGCATGTTTAGATAGAAACCGTTATAGGCAGTATTATATGCCAATAGATCTAGTAGCACCGAAATACCAGCACCATCAAAATCATAATCTTTGAATTGATCTTGTGATTTTAAGAATGTCTTTAGATTATCTTTAATCTTAGCAAAGTCTAATTCGGTGTATTTTATTTGTGCCATTTTTTATCTTACTCTTTCTAAGAACATATCAACAACCAATATTTCTGATATAGCGTCTACTGAAAATGTTATTGTTATATTATAACCATTTTCTTCTGTATTAACTGAGGCCAATGTAGATATTAAAGTTATTCTTTTTTCATGTTTTCTTAAAACGTCTTCAATAGCTATTTCAATACTCTTTTGTGTTAATGGATTTATAAGCTCAAATAATAACTCTCTAACGCCTGAACCAATTTTAGGTTGAAAGACTCTTTCATATAGACCAGTTAGTATGAGATTTCTAACAGAACGTTTAACCGCATCAGCATCTTTCAACGGTAAAAGATCTCCAGATACGGGATGAGGTATAAAGTCTAAGTCTAAATCTTTATATTTCTTAACTACAGGCATGAGTATATTAACCTTTTGGTATATCCAAGAGTTATTTATACCACTTTGGCCAAGATGTTCTTAAGTGTTAATGCTGTTTGTATTATTACTTCTGAAGATGGTGTTCTCTCTGGATCATATACATCCACCAATGCTTCATTGAATTCTTTGGAATTCAATATCTCGCCAAACCTATTTACAGCTTCTTCTAACCTTTCACTATAATCAAGAAACTCTTCTACTGCTTCTAAATGAACTACTGTTTCTCCCTTAGCGTTCTTTTCTACTATCGGCCCTGACAATTTCATAATATTCCATATACTTAATTTTAGTTGTAGTAAAATGCAAGTAACCACATTATTACTATACTAGTATATAGGCCCGATAAAAATAATATAATATTAGTGGCTTTAGCTTTCCACAGTAAACCAATACAAAGAATAGCAAACATCTTAACTAAAATTAGTCCCGGAATCACACCAAGCTCCACCATAACATATTTAACTAGCGGATTACCCTCTGCGCCTATTCCAAATGTATTGACACCAAAACCTGTTAGAGTAGCATCAGCCACTTGAAGTGTAATTAAGAAGACCGCAAGTTTACTAGAAAGCTTCATGTCTAACATCCGCTGAAAGTATTAATTGATGATATGAACCGATACGTAAAAACATCTGTGTTGGATATTCAGCTCCTGGTTTACTCCAACGGTAATGATCTCTACCTCCGTTGCCATTACCTTTATAAACACCAGCTTCAAGTATTCGTGTTCCTGGTGTATGTACTGGCCTTGTAACTTCCCATTCTACTATTCTACCATCTTTGTGTTTATATTTGATAGTTACTGTCTCTAGTGCTCCAGTAGGAAGTGCTTCTACTAAGAAATGAGGAACACCCAAAGTCAAACTTAAAGTAACTGCATTACCATCACTATCTGATATTGGTTTCCATAAATCTCCTGTGTGTTCTTCCCAAACAAAACCTTCTTTTGGTGTAAATGGTTCTGCCACCAGATTATCTTTATTATCAGCAGTGTTAATATGAGTACAAGGTAGTGGTATTGCAGGCAGAGGAGGTCCTATAGGAGAACTTCCAGCCGTCATAGCAAATTTAACATTAGCTTCAACAACAGGAGTTACCATATGAATTTGTGGAGCGGTTGTATGTATACCACCACCAGCAGTTAAACATATATCTCCGCCAGCGTCTAATAAAATATTGCCGACGACTTTTGTTTCTAAATTACCTTCAACGGCAAGAAACACGTTACCCTTTACTAATACTCTAACATCACCCTCAATAACAGTATATGAATTCTTCTTTATTCTATTATTAGAATCACCTTTAACAATAGTATTATGGTTGCCACCAGCATCTTGATTCATGTCGCCGCCGGATTTTAGATTCATCTCTGCGCCAGCATTGATTCTAAAGGCTTGGGCAGCACTAAAATTAGCAAAACTCTTTGTTGCAAAATTATGTTCTTCTACTACAAAATGAAAGCCTTTTTTTACTACTTTGTTTACTTGCGTACCGTCAGGATGTATTTCATTGAATGTTCCAGATCTATGATACGAATGTAATCTTTCTGCGCCAGGAGTATCATCTATTTCTTGATAATGGCCAGCTTCACTTTCATATACGTGATTAAAAGGATACTTGGCTGCGTATGGTGTTTCTGGTTCACCAAACGCTTCTGCTTCTGCTCCCTGATCACTACCTACACCCAATGCTTCATGAGCGGCAGCATCACCAGTTTGAAGATCACCTTTCTTTTTTGCAACTATAGTTTCTTCAATCTTTTCGTTTCTTGATATTCTTGGTGTAGTAGGTTCATTTAAAAATGGCTCTAATGGATACCTACTCATCGGATAAGATATGGTAGTAACTTCTCCACCAGAAAAAATATCGTCGCTGCCTGCTCCCGTTCCGGGAATACCATCACCATCAGGATCACTTATTTGAAGTGCGTCAACGGCATCATATTTTCCATCACGATTTACGTCCCACTTATATAATGCTGGATCATAGTCTTGCGTTAATTCACCAAACGCAACGTTTTCTCCAGGCAACTTATTCGGGTCATCAAATCTACCTAACCCAACTACAGCTTCTCCCTCTTCACCTTCTTCAGCTTCAATAATAGGAGAAAACTCAGGAGGTCTTGGTTGTAGAGTGCTTAATAATTCTTCTTCTGGAGTTGGATCGTGATATCCTTTTTCGGGGTCTGCTTTATCTTCGGGAATTCCTGGAGTGAAACCACACACAATTGGTTGTTGTGCTTCAGAACCGTCCATGAAGAAACCCCACGTCCAATCACCCTCGCGCAACCCTACAGGACTTCTTCCGTTATCAATAGGTAGACTTGGTAGAGCCCAAGGAAGTGCCTCAGTCGGCATCTGTGTTTTATCTTGAGTGTGCCAGCCGAATATTCTGATTTTACAACGGCCAAGAAACAATGGGTCTTTGCGGTCTTCGACAACGCCTTTCCACCATATCATTTCTTTTCCGAACCAATTACTTTCCATAAATCTCTACATATGTTTTATCAATCATAGAGATATTTAGTTCAGTTTTAGAAACCTATATTACCTTACGATGATATAATAAATGACGTAGAACCAGCCAAACAGTCCATGAACTATAGCCCAAATTAAAGACTTATGAAGACTCCATGAAATAATCATTGCTAGTGCTTCACCTACACCACATTTAAAAACAACTTTCACTTCGTCTTCTGACACTCTAAACCTCATGCCCGTTATGCTCTATGATTGTATCTACCACTTCTGTCCACTCTCTATAAAGATCTCGTTTAAGTTTAGCTCTCTTAGCAGCTTCTAAAATTTTAGTTTCTTTCTTGTTTCTGAATAATGATATAATCATCTCTTCATCTAATGAGAAACCTACTCCACGCTCAAGAATATTACCAACTGCTCGACTATTGAGATTCAATTGATAATGGAGATCTTCCCAATCAGGATAAACTTCTTTACACTTAGCAACAAACGATTCAGGGTATTTAAACATAATATATTTCCTTTAACTATCAAACCAAAAAACTATTCTACCTTGCGTATCTGGATCAGTTCTCTCAGCAGAATATAACATACCAATCAAAGCATTAAGACTAGTATATTCAAAATTACCAAAATTTATATTGAACAGGTCTATAGGGTCTGGACAATCATCAAGCTTTTTAAGAAGAGGTTTAACTTTCTTCTTTGTCATATCATATTGGGAGTAATTAAATTCGATCTGCTCTCTTAGATAGATCTGTCTAACGTGAAATAATTCTTTTGTGGTCAACCACGAATGAGAATGATAATCTGGATGCATGATCTCTTCTCTTTTTCTGTTTTCTGGATCTGCATCTTGTAATACTTTGATTGAATAACATAAACAGGTTTTCCAATTTTCTGCTATACTCTTTGCAACAAAAGACTGTCCAAAATCCGACGAACCTGATTCTTTTAATTCTTCATCGGGTATTACTATTAGTTTATATTTGTAACTAGCATCAAATCCAGGAGCTGGATCATCGGGTAAACCTCTTGGTGAATAACCAAATGGAGAAGCACCTCTTACTTGAGCCATTATACTAAACAGCTCGTAATTTCTACCAACATGAAATTCAGAACAAGCGGAATGAATCCAAACAGATTTTTCTGGTATACTTTCTAGTTGGTCTTTCTTAGAGTACCACTCAGGATATATGTGAATATCGCAACCCATATTATAATAATACCAGATTAATCATATACTGTCAACATAAAAAAACTTTTCATTAGAGTAGGCGCGTACAGTCGCCTCGTGTTATTTTCTCGTCTTCCAACGCTACCTTATAAGCCGCCGGGCCCGGGAGTTTAACCCGGAACCCTTACACCAGAATCCGCTCTCTGTCCTCAACACGGACAGTGCGGTGTTCTTTAGCCGCTCTTTCGTTGAGCTAGCCCGGCATAATTTTAAACCTTATAAGCTCTCTAATTACTGATACTTCCAAGTTCTTGTCTCATAATCATATGACGTTTTGAAATATATAGCTGCCGACTTAGCAAACTTTTTCCAACACGTACCACTAGCAGATCCAACAGCTTGTCTTGGACCTCTATACTTAACATAAAACTTTGAATTCGGAAACGTCTCTTTCAATATCTCTTTAACCTTGTCTAGTACCTCAAGCGGAACGTTCTTAACAATACTTGATTCATTCTCTGGACTTTTAACCAGCTTCAATGCTTCATTATACTTCTTATTCAATAAACTAAATTCAATTTTCATTCTCATTACCTCTTATTCTTATTGTCTATACTTATAGTATACCATAGATCCAATGCTCTTGTCAATACTTATTTGGAATATAATAGGGTAATAAGTAACGGAAATAGGGTAATGAAACCAGTATATTACCCCATTTAGAACTACGAGTTTTTCTTAGAAGAGTATAGTTTTAAGTGGATTAACGTCTTCAGTTTCCGCAGTTTGTCTTGAATAACCTTCAATCCGTGGTTCAACTTTAACTGGAATCTCTCCAGCATCTTTACGACCTTTGATATAGAATTCATATTCCTTTTCGTCTCTTGCAAGCTCTAGTGTATCTGTTTTGTTTAATACGTCTTGTCTACCCTGCTCAAAAGCTCTTTGATAACGTTTAATGTCTTCACTATTCATTGATACCTCTATTGTATTTGATGATTACCTGATTGCAATTGACTTGTTTGATAATGGAATTTAAGTTCAATTATTGCTTCTTCACTGCTAAGAAACGAACAACTATAAAGCGACCACGACGGCTGAGCAACCCAACGATCTGATAGCTCATAAACCTTACCAATAACAACCCCATTAAGCACAACTGATATTTCATTTTTCATATTAATGTTTCTCCGAAAGATATAAAGGATCTATTTGCTGATTATGAACTGAACCTTCCGTGAAGTAAATTCGTACTTCGTCTTTTATTAAGACTGCGATTCCAATTCTTCCGTGTAGCTCGTGATATGGTTGAAGTGTACTAGGTGAATTCACCCATACACGTTTTGGAGTATTTAAATTTTCTTTATTCATATTGATCTCCCAAAACAACTTCTTCAACTTCTCTTTCTTCTATTGTCTCAATCAAGCTCTTTACCGTCTCACTAGCATCACGATAATGCTCACCCTCTAGTAGACTTCGACTAGCTAGTACAACGTCTTTAAGCTCTTCTAATAGCTTCAATAGTTCTTCTTTTCTACTTGGAAAATATATTGCTTTCATGTTACCTCTTATAGTTTAACAATGCTAAGTGGAAATTTCTTGTCTAATGTCTCTTGCTCAACTTCGATCACGTTAAAAGCAGAATGAGTATTTCCAATAACCTTCTCACTAAAAAATTGATTGATATGTTTAGTAGTAGTCTTACTATGTTTTTTACTTGTCTTGAAAACTTCTCCAGTCAACTTATTGACATAAGCAACCGGAGTAGTATAACTAAACAAAACTAAAGTTTCCGGACTTTCAATTATTGTTGCTGTACTCATGATTTACCTCTTATGAATGAATATATAAAGCTACTGATTTACCTCTGAAAATACTAACTTCAGCTACAACTTGATTAGCTTCAAGATTTTCAAGTTTGATTTCATTTTTTTGAAACGGTCCACCATTAGATGAAACCGGAACCGCATGACCATTATCCAAAAATTATTTTTAGAACCCTCATCCCAATATGAAGCTAAACCCATTCCAGGTTTAAAGTTTTCTAGTTTAACATTACGACCACGATATCCAGTCACTTGCTTAATTTTTTTTACTTGCGTATCACTTAATTGAATCATAATATAACTACCTCTTAGTTCTTATTGTCTATACTTATAGTATATCATGGAATAACTGCTACTGTCAACAACTATTCCACGATATCTAAGTGGTTGATTTTATTAGATTTTAGTTAATAGACTTGGTGAACATTTCCAGTTTCCATTATTAATATCTTTAACTTTAATGCTTTTTAGGTTTACTTTGGTAACTTGACCAGTTAATTTTTGATTATATTTTCCTGTGAAGGAAACCCGATCTCCAACACTAAAGGTAATTGCTAGTGCGGCTTGCTTATAGTTTAAAGCTACTACGATACGATGATTTAATTCTCTTAGTTCTTCTCTGCTTAGTTTGTTCAATTCGTTTTGTGTAATCATGTTCAATACCTCATTATAAAATAAACGGTTTATATGTCTCTGGTGGGAAAGGTGGAAACCGTAAACACCTCAGAATGAATTTGATATCAACTCACTCTCTATACTATAAGTATATCATGGATTATCCGTCACTGTCAACAGTTATTCCAAGAGACTATAAGGTATTGATTTTGTTCAATTTAATAATGACGGATTTCTAAACCCTTACTAGTTCTTAGTTTGTTTACTCTTGCTAGTGCGGTCTTACGTTTATTAATGCGCTTTACAGTATCATCATAATACTTTCCTTGGGATTCTTCATCAGTATCATAGCGATAACTGTGGCCGACTGCATACTTCACCCAACACGGCCGACAAGCATTAACAATCCAGCCCTGACCTAATTGGATAGATGGAGCGGAACAAGTCTCACAAGTAGAATCACATTTTTCTTCTGCTTCTCTGATAAGTTTACTCATTTCATCAGTCTCGCCATGCATATAGAATCTAAGTCCGCCAAACTTTTCTTTAACCTGAGCAACATGAAAATTTTGCTGTTCGTCTAACGGTAATGTATTGATTAATGCTTCAATCTTTAAGCATAGTTCTTTTAGGATAGGAAACCACCCACCACCACACTCAAAACCAAAAGCAATCGGATGAAAAGGTTCTCGACCTTTAGCGGCCCATTGATCATTAAGTTTTTGTCTCTCTTCCCAGAACGATCTGAAAAGTTTAGGACAACTATCTGTTATTTCTTTCTCTAATTCATCTTTCATAATTTACCATAAAAAACTTGATCGTATATCCACATTAAAGTCATCTGAGATAGTTTAAGATTATCTAAATTTGAACCACTCTCTTTATCCAATTGATTTTGTAATGCTACTATTTTAGTTTGTAGTCTATCACAAAATAATCTTTTTTCAACGCCAGTCAACTTAGGAAGTTGTTCATTTTCAAACTGTCTCTTCCCATGCCTCCTTTCAAATGCGTCTAATATATCTCTACTCATCGTGTGTTAAGTTATATACTTCCTCTAGTGTTGCCACTAATCCATTTTCAGAATTTTTACTCAATTCATTTTGAGCTAACATCAGTATAAACTCTAATATACCTTTTGTCAAGAGAATATCTTCTTTCTCTTTTGTCTTCTTAGTATTATCTGGCATTTTATCCAGTTTAGCTTCGATGCGAGCCACAAGTTCATTTAATTTATTCTTATTCATATTGTCTCCTAAAATAGGTCATCGTGTTTTGCTAAGGCCAAAAGAAACTTCATTGCATATAAACTAAACAATATAGTTTCTCTTTCTTGTTTTGTTATTGTGTAATCTTGATACTGTACATTCAAATCTTTCATTCTATCTGATATTAATTGGCAGAACTCTTCTCTCTGTTTTTCGTTTATTCTTGTATATCTTCTACTTTGAGGAAGACAACGTTCAATAGTAGTAGCCATTATCTTCCAGATGTATCCCTGAAGCTTTTCGTTATCTGTCGTTTCACTCTTAACTGTATTGGTTATTCTATTCTGTAATTGCTCATAGAAATATAATAGATCTTCTTTATCATACCACCTTAATAGAAACCCCACATCTTTAAAAAGTTTCATATTAATCTTTTAGTTGATTGACAAATACTTCCGTTACAAGTTCCCTGCTCATTTCTAATATATCAATTGATAACGTCAATGCGTCTTTTTCTTCTTGTGTCTTAGCAACAAGTCTTATTCTTATTAGACTGGCGATTTTTAAATTGAGTTTATCCACATATTCCCGCGCTCTATATGAAGTTACTGACCTATCTCTTTTTTGAATATTAAAATTATTAGGAATTCCTACACCCGCATAAACTGGATTCTGGCTTGGTGGAGTATGAACGTGGGCACCCATTATTCCCGGAACAGCTCCCATCGGTATATGAACATTATGAGCATTTTGACTCCATGAATGTGTTACTGGATGAGTAGATGCTGTACTAGTAGCTGAACCAATATCATTAGCATCAAGATCTTTGAATTCGTGTGCTGCCTCATTTAATTGAGTATTAAGTGATTTCTTAAATAGCTTTTTAAACCACTGCATCGGCCCTCAACTTTTTTGAATATGATAGTATTATTTTTAATGATAGTGCGGTAAGCAAATAGCTATTATAAGCATCTGCGGAAGATTTATCATCTAATTTTTCTACTTGGACAACAAGCTCTGCCAGCTTCGCGCGGATCATCGCTTCAGTAAGTTTTAACTCACGTTCCGATATAGTATCATCACGTCTAAGGACTTCATTTAATAGAAAGTCTTTAATCGCTTTCTGCGCCGAGTTTTCTTTCATTACGAGTAGTCCTTAATAGCAATGCGTTTGGCCTTTCTGTGTCTTTTACCTGATTAGGTTCAATAACATCATGTGAACCCATCCACCATTCCTTATTAGCATTAAATGTTACATAGTCTGTAACGGCCCGAGTTATGTCATCAAATCCACCTTCATATCCTGGAACTAACACTTCAAGATCTTGTGGAGCTGTCTTTAGTAATTCAATTAATTCACCAACTTTCATACTTGATATTCCTTTTCTAAAAAAGCAATAGCAGCACGAATTAGCATGGCAGATGTTCCAGTGTTTAAAAGAAGTGTACTATCATTAATACCTTGATATTGAGAATTGCGAATACTTTCTAATTTCTTATTAAGCACAAATTTAAGTGCATATGGACTAGATAGGGATGAACCATATCCATAATGTTCGCAAGCTATCCGAATAGCATCTTTTACTTGACCTTTTTCATAATCATTCAATTCTAACATAATGAAATTATCCTTATACTAATTCAGTGCCATCAATCAAACGCTCTTCGGCCGATGAGGAAAGAATACCTCTAGTGGCAAGCTCTTCTCTTACAATAGCTTTACATTCACTATGTTTAAGTTTCTTATCTGGAGTATCCGCAACAAGTGCTTCATTCAGCATCTTGTTATTTTTCTTTGCTAGATCTCTTGTGCTTAATGCTCTGATTGCCGCTTCTTCTTCTGTTGTATGATATGTTGCCATTTGTATTACCTCTATAAACTAATAGACCTATTTATTATACTTTACCTGACATGAAAAACCAGTTCTCAAGAAAGTTATCCAAACTCATTACCTTACCCAATGTTCCAGTATGGATAAAAACCATCTCTGTTTCATTTATTGAAATAATCTCTCCGGTAATTTTGACAAACAAAACCTCATCGGTCTTCTGGTCTTTAACAACACGGAAGAAAGTATACGTTTCACCCACAGTTAAATCTTCTAATGATTCATCATCAATCTTATCGAAATAATCTTCAAATACATCCCTTTCAACAAACGTATAAAATCGCCCGCCGGTGTATGGAATATAAGTACCCTCTAAATGGTTTTCAAAATTGTTCATACTCTACCTCTATATGCTTTTGTGAATAAATTTGGCTCATAGTCGGCAGATTCAAACACGAATGTTCGATTACCTCGACCTTTTAATTGACTGTAAAATTGTCCTATCTTATTTGCTTTCCAATCACCAACAGTAACTTCAGTGCCCAGGCCAGGCCAACGTGGATTACCATTAGTATCATTACCGGCAGATGTTCCGATCAGCATAGCTTTTTCACCGAATTCTTTATACAGAACACTGTCTTGATTCCATTTATGTCCTGAAGCTTTTAAGAATCCTTTCAGTTTACCGTTATCATCAGGGGAACTAATAATTAAAAAGCTCTGTTCAACAACGGGCTTTCCGTTTTCTACATAGTGCCCAGTTAAATTAATAAAACCAAAACCATTAGTTTGTATACTAAATTTCAATTGCTGATTGCGTCTTATGTTTTCTTTTAACTCGAACTCACTTCTAAAAGCAGTCATCATCCCAATAGTTTTTTCTTGAGAGTGTTGATAGATACGTCCAATAGAAGTCTCATGAAGATACTGTTCTTTGAATCCGAAAATCTTTTTAAATCTACCCTGTATACTCATCACTCGTCCTTCAATAAATTATTATCTAATAGTACATCAGTTACAATACCTAATTCAGTAAGTGCGTTTTCAACTTCTTCTAATTCGTTTGATAGATCTTCTACTTCAGAATTTAATTCTTCAATTTTATTTCTCAATTCAGTAGCTCTCGCATCTAACACAAACTCAATAACTCCTACATCAGGATTCTTAGTTTTTGGAAGCTCAATTATCTTTTTCTTTTTACCCATACTATTAGTGTATCACGTCCAGTAACAATAAGTCAAGTTCTAACTGTAGTTTAGCAAACCAATCAAATCTATCTTCCAAATATATTCGCACATCTTCTTCCATCAGATACTCTTCTGGAATGGATACAACTTCGTGTTTTAATTGAATTAAAACCTCGCGCAAAAACATGACGTGTTCTATATCCAAGCAGTCATATTGTGGATTATAGAAGTGTTTCATATTCAACTTATATTATGCCGGCTCCAGTTAAATCAGAGTACCATTGATTAAGCTCTTTTTTCCCAATCGGAATGATTACATCGGTTACAAACATTTTTACTTAAAGCAGCATGAGAAAATTTATATATCAATTCGTTTTGTTTTAATTGGTCTATCTTTACCTCACCAAAACAAAGTGCTTCTATAACTAACAATGCTTTTACTTTAATATCTGATAATGCTTGTTCCTTATTAGTATCTATGCGCTCCATATTATTGCTTTAACTGTACATCATTCAACGCATTATTAGCAAGATCTAATTCTTTGAATATAACTTCTAAATCATGTTCAAATAGTTCCATGTCTTCAGGATGAATAGTACCAGAAGCATATTGAGTACATGCGTGTTTCAAAATTTCCATTGCTTCATCTCGCGCACAAATTATTTAAAATTCTTGAGAGTTCGACTGATGGTAAGCTCATACTTCAATCACCTTCATTGGCTGTCTAATTTTTCTTTGATTAAGAATATCTTTCACTGCTTCAATAAGTTTATCTTTCTGTTCTGCATCTCTAACATATACTGTTATTTGATAACCAGAAAGAAATAATGCTACACTAATAAAAGCATCATCTTGTCCACCTAAAGCTGAATTGGCAAATACTTCACCAACACCTCCGATTCTATCAACGTCAAGGACTAATTCTCCTTGTACGCTGTTCACTCTCAAATAACTCATAATTAACTCCTATAATGTATTATACCTAATATCACCCACAAGATCGGAATCACCCAAGGCAATAGAAAGTTCCAGTCACCTCTCACACATTACTCTTCCTTTTGTTATTCCGCAGATGGTGGCGGATTAAATCCTCTGAACTGTGCTAATGTAAGTGTAGGAAAACCTAACTGCTTTCTAAGTCCATTAACACGTCTAAGAAGATTTCCCAAACGACTAAGATTTCCAGTCTGTCTTCGCGCAAGCCTCACGCTTGTTACTTGTAGTCTATGAATCAACTTATCTCGCGCCAGTCTCTTAGTATCTGGAAGAATTGCTAACGGCTCAGCATCAATAGCTCCAACAACTTGTGGTGTTGGCTCTGTTAGTGTTACTTGTGGTGTATCTTCAGTCATATTAACTCCTAGTTATAGCTAAAATCTTTTCAATCTGTTTTTGTATTGTCGGTTTACGAATATCTGGTGGCCACTTGATAAATGTTTCATTAGTCTTTAGCAGCTTACCTAAGAATGGCATAATCAATTTTTCTACCTCAAGCAATTTTGCTTTATACTCAGCAATTGTTTCTTCCTCTGTGGCAGCAACCGCTTGATCTACCGCTTGATTCATTTCATCTTCTGATACACCAGTGAATCCGAAATCGTCTTCAAAGATATCATATTCTGCTAATATTGATTTTACGTCTACCATGTTATAACTCCAATGCGCCTATGCGCTGTTCAAAATTTTGTACTATAACATCTAGCAGTGCAGTATATGTAGATATGGCCTCAAGGACTTCTTTAATTTCCTCAACCGTAATAATTTCTTGTGCTACTTTTTCTGCTACTATATCTTCTACTGGATTACTCATATTAAATTCCTCAATTGCATAAAGACTAAAGTATACACTATCACATCAAGAAATACAAGCATAAAAATAGTCTATCTCTTAGTTCCATTCTTCCTACCTGTTAATAGACTTCTAATTTCTTTCTTTACTTTAATAAGATTTTCTCTATCACGATTCGCCCAAGCATGTGCTGTACATGCTGTGGCTTCTTGATATTGTAAATCTTCTTCGGTGTGCTTCTTAATAAACATAAGAGCGTCCATATATGTAGGACAAGTATCTCCTGGATGCACAAAACCTTGCACCTCGTTTGCTTCTTCCAGTGAAGAATAAATCTTTACATTAGCCGAACATAGATCTGGAACAAATACTTTCTTACTCATACTTCATCTTCTTATTAACATAGTCAAGTGCTTTATCAAAAGCATCACATTGTTTTCTAGTATTCAATCTGCTATTCCAGTTAGCCATTTCAGCGTCTATTAGATCAGCAGCATCAAGCAATCTCTTTCCTACTCTAAGTTTTTCTTTCTGTGTTATACGCTTTTCATCCAACGTAAACATCGCATCACCAATAACCTGATACATCTCAGCAAGTAAAGCTCCAGACCTCATGATTAGTTCTTTGTCTGATAGTTTCTTTTTACTCATACCAATTCAAGTTCTTCAATTTGATATTCTGTTCCGGTATAATCTAAAGAAAAGTGTGGGTCAAAGTTTTTTATTTCAGATTCCAGTAATGCTTTTACATCTTTATCATTATAAGCGGCGCAATCAATACCATTTTCATAAAGTGCATTATGTTCTTTTAATATAGTATGAAGAATAGAAACCCTAAATTGTGCTTGTTGTTTATCGGTAAATGCCATTACATTCCATTCATAATGATCGTCGTATATACCAGTTTGGCCTCGCACTATGTAAATGGTTGACATAATTTTACCTTCTCTGTTTATTATACTCTGTTAATCTAAACCAGTCAAGCATCATTTGAAAGTCTTCCATTATATCCTCTTCAGTAGCTTTCACCACTGCTGGATCTTCTCCACGTTGTAACTGTAGATCATTCAACTCAAGTGCATCATTTAACATTCTGCAAAGTGCTTGTCTTACGTACTCTTTAATATCTGCTTGTGTTGGTTCTCTATTAAGTTCCATTTAACTACCTCCCAAATCCACATCGTCTTCGTCAAGTTCTGAACCACCTTCTAGTCTATCACCATCTCCAGGAACATAAACTATAGTAACCAAATAAGTTCCAGCTTTGAAGTCATCATCGTTCTTCAATCGTTTATATTCCGCATCCTTAGGAAAGTCATGTATCTCTGACACGTCTCTTTCAAGATCATAAAGATCTTCTTCTGAATACTCTTTCTTTAATAGCACGTATTTTTCTTTCATTGTATTACTCTTTCAATAAAACATTTTTCATCAAACATAATTCTTACAAGCATCTTTGCAAACTCTTCTCTATTATCACACACAATAGGTTTATCTGTCTGCTCTTTAGACCGTGACTTTGTGACGTGAAGATAAAACTTTCCATCGTGTCCATTAACTACTGTGACAACTGAATTAGCCAACATCACCATCTCGTTATCAATATCAAAAGTAGTTTTCATATTATCAATCTATATCGTTTAAGCTAAGCCGTCCTATTCACCATCAGCACGTCCAAGTAAGTCTCGTACATCATCAATCGTCATCTCTTTAGCACCACACACCACACACGACTCTGTGCCGTACTCGTATTCTGAACCGCCCGTCTCGCAATATACATCAGCGTGTTCTTTACAGTCTGAACACATGCTTCCGTTTATTAGCTTTGCTCCACAGCAACCACTCAGCAACCTAGGAATAACTATATCAATCATTTTCTAAACTCACTTAAAAACTTTTCTGTTATCTCATAAAACGAATACCCAGAATTTTCATCCACAGGAATGTAACACCTCGTTTGTTTAACTCAAACCTAATCTGCTCAAACTCATTTAGTGACCGACCTTTCATGCTAACACCTGTCTCTGAATTAAAATATTTCTCAGTAGCTTAATAGTGTTCTTCAACCTCTCTCTTAATTGTACACTATAATCAGGTCTACTGTCAAGCAGCTTTTTACAGTCTTTGAGAATCAAAACAAGTTTCCAAGATGGTACGTTCTGGTAATTTACGGAAGCTTTGTGTATCATATCACCTCTAATATAAAATTTCTGAATTCGTCTCTAACTATTCTCAACTTAGTGTGTCGTTATATACTCTTAATCTTTCCATTACCTTGTGTGATATTCAAAATCGTCTGGTGTTATGTGATTAGGTTCTGCGACCTTTAGAGCATCCGGGACGAACAAAACAAAATCTCGCTGTATAAGTTCTGCGACCTCTTGATCTGTTCTGTTCTTGTATGCTTTGCGGAATTCGTTGTAAGCAAAGTTTAATAGTTTATTATATACTTCGCTTGATGGTGTAATCTTTGGATGATTAGCTAATCTGGAAAGTGCGTTCTTATCTAAACCCGATTCTTTGCTTAGGTTAGTGAGATAAAATTTTTCACCTCTTAGTTCTGCAACTTCTTCAATTAATTTTTTTAATCTAAATCTCAACATTGTTTCACCTCAATCATCATGTTATAATACTATTATACCATACTCTTTGGAGGCTGTCAATAGTCAAATTAAGATGTCTTAACCTGTTGATATAACTCTTTAAGTTCTTCAAACTCTTGATCGATTAAACTAAGCTCATATTCTAAATGTCGCTTAACCTCTTGTTTTCTTGCAAACTCTTTATTAAGGAATTCTCGGAGTGTAGAAAAATCACTAATAGGGTCTGAAATTTTTTTACCAGATTTTTTTGGAATGGGTTTTAAAGTTTCCGCTAGGGTCTGAAATTTTTTTACCAGATTTTTTTGGAATGGGTTTTAAAGTTTCCGCTGTCGTCATAGGTACTCTCTTATATAAATGGTTCTTTTTTTATTTCCTACTTAAAACGGATCCTCACAACGGATCCTCACAACGGATCCTCACAACGGATCCTCACAACGGATCCTCACAACGGATCCTCACAACGGATCCTCACACGAACCTTGTATTCTTTTTAATTTTAATCGAGCCGGGATTCTTAGTCCCGGCCCTGTCTATATGCTATTCCTTACACATTGTTATTCTTGCTACACGTTCCCAATCATCCGGGAGACTCTTGCGTAACTGTGTAATCTTAATAGCTGTTCTACATGACAACTCTCTAAGACTATCAGCATGGTCTTTAATAAAGGTAATAGCATCCACAGCTTCATCTTTTCCGAATTCGCCCTTATTGTACATCACCTTGATCACATCAATGATACGTACTATAAAATCTTTCTTGGTTCTAATACCTAACGTGAGATAATGCGCTCTTGACATTAAGGCTTCCAAATGTGGTGTTAGTTTTGATCTACGTGCTAACTCGGCATCAAAGTCTATATTGGTAATGAATATAACTGTTCCGTGATACTCGAAACACTTGTCTATAGCGTCTCCGCCAAAGTGGTATTCACTAGACCATCTTAGGATTCTTTTCTTTGTGCTATCACAAGCGGCCTTAAGTAGTGATAAACTTGCTAGGTCAAAGAATACCGCATCACAATCATCTAAGATCAATACTGAACCTTTTGATCTTGTGTCTGATAAACCTCTATACAACCCGATAGCTGAGGCGGAACCTGATAGGGTAACAACTACGTTATCCCGGCATAGTGCTTCTACTGTGTTTGTTACTGTGTGAGTTTTACCAAGTCCCGGAGGGCCGCTTACTATTAGGGCCCGAGTTTCACCTGAAGCGGCGGAACTAGAAAGTGATTCTAGTATCTCAAAACGATCCCGGATTCTTACTGCAATCTGTTCTTCCGTTTCTGTCTGTACAGGCTTTGCTTGCGTAATCACTACACCATAGCGGCCGCGCTCTTGACGATTAGCAGGATCTTGGAGAAACGCTTTAAGCTCTGTAGTCTTAATTCCATTTTCCTTTGCTAGTGCTTTCACTTCGTCTCTTGTGAAACTAGTGGAACCGGAACTCTTTAATACTTCAACTAAATTACTCATAATTAACAACCCTCTATTTTTATCTTATAATCTATTATAGCACATGTGTGGATGACATGTCAAGTATTGAAATTGCACATTCCACTATTTGTATCTGCTCATATGCAAGTTCTTGGATCCACTTAGCTTCCGTCTCATCCAATAGTATAGCTTTCAAAATCTCATGCTCGGCTTCAAGCTCTGCCGTGGTGCTGAATGTTGCCAATGCTTTGCCTTCTACCCTAATGTTCGGAGCGAATATATCGTATACTTTGCACATCTTAGAATCCGTTACAGTCTTTTAAAATTGCTAGTTTGATTCTCTTTTCTATTAGTTGATCCATTAGATCCATACCTAGTGAAACAACTTCACATCCTTTTAACTCGGATTCTAACAACATAACATCATATGTTAAATCGTTAATCTGTTCTATTACTTCTTCAATGCTTTTGTTTTCATTTCTTATCATATACTAAGTATACCATACAATCCACACTTAAGTCAAGACTATTCGGCTACGAAAAACTCGTATTTTGGACAGCCGTAACTATGTGATATGATTAGAACTCTTCTAGGACTTTCTTGATTGCTTCGATCTTAAGCTTGAAATCGTCTCGGAGATCTCTCGGAATGCTTGGAAGCTTTCTTACTGTGTTTTCTAATTCGGCGGCTAGGTATAACAGAACCTCAGTTTGTAACGGCGCTTTAATTTCTTTGATGCGCTTAACCATTATATTGATATATTCCTGTCCAGGAATATGCGAGTCCGTGCCCTGCATAGCTGCACTAAAGAACGGAGTAAACAATAATTGCATGAACCTTTTATCCATAAAGTTATTTATATAAACAAAAAGCATACACGTCGCACATCGTATGCCAGGATGCTCAATAGGGCAGGTAGGAAATTTATTAGCCCTGAGGAGACTATGCACTCACAACAGGAGCACTCACTACGGAAGTGTTAGTAGCTTCAACACCATTAAGGCTTGAAAGATCATACTGACCACGACCGGCCCGGAAGTTCTTGTTATTAAAGATGAACCGCACATCAGCAACCGCTCCGCCGTTCGACTTAACGAACGCTAGAACCTGCTTTCGGGTCACAATAGGCCCTAGAGCCTGCACGATCTTCTCGGCCAACTCTTTCTTCTCTGTACTTACTTTAGTCATTTTATCATACTCCAATTTAAAAAACTCTACTAGCGGCGCACCCGCCTTCGGTTTCTACTTTCTATAATACCAGTATATCACTGTTGCCAGCAATATGCAAGCATTACTCCAAAATTATTCCCACACCTTGCGATCATCAGTCTCTCGATAACCGGCCAAGTATGCTTCTATCTCTTTTGGATCTGTTAGTTCCAACTTTGGCGCATTGTACGTGCCATTTGGATACTTGTGTGGTTCAATTCCTCTGCCGTAGTATGCATCAGCACTGGTACCACGATCATACGGCGAGCCGAGTGACTTATCATATTGTGGATTCATATTAACCTCCGAAACATGATACATAAGGTTTAGTATATCTGTGATAACTTCGGATTTTGGATTGCTTATTTCTAGCAGTCACATTCTTGATCTTCACTTCAACACCTTGAGCTTTTAGAGCTTCAAGAAGTTGTCCGGCATCACAATCTTGTTCCAAATATACATGATTGTTTCTTTGATAGCTGTACTGACTAATCGACTGAGCAACTCCGGCCGCCTCAACTACTGAGCGCCGAACCTTCAACCAACCATGTCCCGGATCTGTTAAAAATAGAAGTGTAATCTTTTTCATTATGCTATACCTCTAATGTCATCTAAAATATCTAAAAGATAATTATTAACATCCCGAACCTGAATAGTAGGATCGTTATGAAACTTTGTAGACTCCAAATGTTTTCTGAATTCTTGGATAGTCTTTTCAGCATTAGCAAGCCGGGCTTCTAATATTGCTGCCTCTTGTTTCAATCTTTCGCTATAGTGCATATTGTTTAACCTGTTATAGCGTCCGTCTAATGTCTCTTGATTCTTTATCATATACTAAGTATACCATGGATTGTTGGCGGCTGTCAATACTTAATCCAAATAATTCTGGAATACTTTGGTATGATTCTTGCAAGGCCTCCCGGCCTGCCGGCGTCTACGAGAATGTTGTAGGCCTGTCTAAGAGTTTTTCTTAGCCGGCCTAATTGGCATGGATTTTGCTTGGCCGATTCAGAATCCGGGAAAGAAAAATGCGTAATAACTAAGAATTTTTTGGGCGTCCGGTGTGGAACGACCCGAACCCAAATACAAGTATTAGCGGAACCTTGGAAGTCTGAATAATCTGATGGAACCTTGGAAGTCTGAATAATCTGATGGAACCTTGGAAGTCTGAATAATCTGATGGAACCTTGGAAGTCTGAATAATCTGATGGAACCTTGGAAGTCTGAATAATCTGATTAATCTCAGTATGTTCTATTGCTTTGCCGATATCTGCTGATAGTCTTTCGTGTTCATGCATTATGCTAAGAATTCATTGGAACTTTCTCAATACTTTTTGCTTTATATAATACCTTGCCGTATTCACTCATAGCATCACAAACATAAAAATCTATTGACTGATATGTTTTTGCTAGGTATTGTACCATTTCATCAAATCTGTCTTTGTTCACATTATGCGATACTCTGAAATCTCCTTCTTCTTGCATTATACCTGACCATACTAGGAGATACTGGTCGGCAGCTTTCTTCAACTCTTGGTGAAATCTGAATATCTCGTAACTACCTTCTTTTATTACAACTTCATCACGATCATGACTTACATACATATGCAGTTTTGTTATTGTTTCATTAATTCGGTATGAATTAAATCTCCCGTAATTCTGTACCACATGACTCATTAATCCTCGGTTGATTGGATCTTCTATTTCTTCGTGCATTTCTTTTTCCTTGTTTTCTTTGGAGGCTCTACTAACCAATTGGTACCCCGTTGGGGGCCCATTGTGTGTGATCTACCTCATAAATTGGATTTTGTGGTTGTTATTGCGTTGCCAAGCAATCTATTCATCTCTTCAACTTCATCAGATACCCAGCCGTATTCTATTTCAGGATGTCCGTTGCGGATGCTTACACTATGTAACTCTAAATTTTTGTATGTATTAGTCAAATATCGTACTAGTTCTTTTACTCGCTCTTCATCAATATCGAACCGATTCATATTGAGACGGATCACTTGGCTCGGCCTATCGTGTACCAATAGTCCAGCATCTTGTGCTTTTTCACAATCTCTTATAAAATCTCTGCGAAGATCTGTAATCATTTGTTAATTAAAACTTACTAACCACCATATCAGCAAAATTGCTAATAGTGTGCCATTTTTCTACTATAATATGGGCTACCAGAATACCGGCAGCAATCTGTAATGACTCAAATATAAATTTTTTCATATAATCACCATTCATAATACTAGTATAACACAACATTAGTTGGATACAAAGTTATTCTTAATTTTGTGGATATTAATATTGCTGTGAAATTGTGTACTACACAATTTCATGTGTGATCAGAGATCATTTGTGTTAATATTAACAAGCACTTAGTTGAATGTTACTAATAGGTTACTGAAAGATGGTGCTAATTCCTGCATCCAATCAGCTTATTAGAATAAGTGTTTTAAAGTACGACTACTATGGATAATATGAACGCTGCGAGTAATGCAAGCATTGAAAGTAAGATGTTAAAATCTTCGTGTGATATGATATTGAAATATACTAAGAAAATACCTGTGAGCCCAATTAATGAACAAAGACCCCAAATCAATAATAGAAATGTGAGTGGACATTCATCGTGAAGCCATCTGAATTTTGTTGAGTGTTTTTTAAGCTTGCGCTCAAAACGAAGGAGTAAGGTTTTCATCCATATATCTCCAGTGAGTAAATTATTCTATGGATATTTATTGGAAAAGAAACGTTTTTCTATATCGTCGGTTCGGAGCGGTACGATATTGCTCTTAGCTCTTCTATACTATTCAGAACGTTTCAATAAACTGAATTTTATATCAGGAGATACAACATGTCTACTATACGAATGAATTATGGATGTTATAGTTTACCCGTTAGGGAATATTTCACGAATTGATATAACGCCATCACAACCCACACTACTATGTATCCGATCAAGAATACAGGCAATACTATTATTGCTGATAGTATTGTAATTATCCAGTCCCACATATATTTACTTTTCTGATTGTATTTTTTCATTTTGTAAATAGAACCCATATATGAATCCACCAACTGGCACGGCTAGTATACAAAACACCCAGAGAATTATAATTATCTTAAAAATGCTGTACATAATACCACCGTAAAAAGTAAAAGTGTGGCTATCAGAAATGCTGTTATGAATTTCAATGGCTCTTCTTTTATTCTAACATATCTGGAGACTTTACGCAACTTGTTTAAGGATATATCTCGCGGAAGCTTGGATTCTGCTATCTCTCTTGCTTTCTTGAATAGCTCTCTTCCGCGGTTATCGTATTTGACAAAAGACTTGAAATCTTGTGGATTGGGCTGTGGATGATTCTTCGTATATATTATCCAAGATAGCTCAAATGCTATCATATCCAAGCGAATATCATAGGATGGAGCGTATAGGTCATATTCTTTTTGAGTCACCCCTGTGACATCAACTTCAAAACAAATCAAGCCTAGAGCGTGTTTGTCGCTGTTAAACACCGCATCTAGCACTATATCTATTCTATTCTTCATAATCTATACATTGGAGCAAAATAGCGATTAAATGACATTTCCACCTATTCGGATTCCCATCTTAGGTACTTTTTGACCTTTTTTCGTGTGGATCTCGGTATTTGTACATAAAACTATAGTCTGACGTTGGACTTGGAGCTGTTTCAATCCAAGGGTATGTGCGGATTATATGTTTCATCAAAATAGCAATCTTATCTTTGTTCTTACCTGATACTGTTATGTAGCCTGCGAAGAATCCTTGATATTGTATAATTTGATGATGTACCAATTTGTTATCCACAGCTTTTTGAATCTCATCAAGAAATTGTATTAGCAGTGGATGTGAAGTAGTTTTCTCAATAGACCAAGTTCTTGGAACTTCATCTAATCTGGGAAAAGCGGTCTTGCAACCCATTCAACCTCCTCAACTTTAACCCATGTGCCGTGTCCAATCTTGTTTACCACTATGCGGATGTTATCACCCTTTCTTTTGATGATACTGAATAGATGTTGAGGCAGCCAAGCATCATTTTGGATTTTAAGTTTAATCAAGTCTCCGTCATACCACGTATTGTAATCATCTCTATTGAAGTCTGGATCTGCTTCGTATTTGAAAGACATAATACTATTCTAACAGAATGTTTTCAGATAGTCAATAGCCTTTTGAAGTAACTCTGGAGAATCAACAAAACAACCTAATCCAGTATTACATTTTCTACATAATAAAGCTCTAACTCTATTAGTATTATGGCAGTGATCTATTGATAGTGGATCTAATGTGAGTGTCTATCATTTAATGACTTAGGAGACCTAAAGTAAAAATCTTTTTCTTCTTTGGATTCTCCACATTTTGTACATATTTTTATATTCATATTGTTTATAGTTTAGTAAAAGTTTAACTATACATTTAGTATAAACTATGTAGTATAAACCTAAATATGATGCGCCCACAATCTACAACAATCCAAGGTAATATGAAATTAGTCAAGAAGCACTTCTGGGAATTAACACCAAAAGAACGCGGAGATCTTGCTCGTGTCTCAATCAAATTCGGTAATGGTGCAGGTATGAAAGGTTTTCTAAAAGACCAAAAACTTAAACCTCACATATACATGGGTTTCGTGATTATGTTATACAACACACGAAACAAATTAATAGCTTGGTCGGCTATTATTGAACCAAGTTGGAGCGGCAAACGTCAAATATGGGTATATGTCCGAGGCACACATAGACGTGCTGGCTATGGTAGCACAATGTACAAACTAGCAAAACGTAAATCTAAACGATTCTCAGTTAAACCTTGGAATGAAACAGGTTATGCTTTCTTCAAGGCAAACAAAAAAGAATTTAGATTATAGATTTCATTAGTATATCAAGCAACTCTTTTTCTTTCTTACTTGGTTTCTTTTTTCTAGCTTTTCTAGCTTTCTTCAAATGTTCTGTTTCGGCTGATTGTTCAGCGTCCATAAGATTTTTTAGAATTCTTTTATTGCCAGATAGAAATTGTTCTGTTACATCTTTTTTAAATGTGCCATGGTTAGCTTGAAAGAACATATTAAAAATATATGCGGAATCTCCCATATCAGAAAACCCAACTCTATTTTCTACTAGCTTATACGTTCTGCCGCTGGCTGTGATACCTATCATTTGTTCTTTATCAAATACTTGAATAGGTGTGCTAGTTCGGCCACCGCCATTGCGGACATCATTACCAACAAAGTGATATGTCTTTCCCTTCCAAGAACCAGTCTCAAGTTCCATTATTGCATATCCCGATAAAACAATCTCGGGATCGTGTGTAACAGGCATAAACAACATAACTATCTTCCTTTTAATAATTCATCCAATCCCACGATTGTATATGTTTTATTTTCAATTTCTAATTTATATTCCGCTCTCATATTCATAATCCGCATAACATTACATTGACTCCATTCATCTCTAAAAACTTGATATTGAATTCTATCATAATTTTTTCTGACATATTCACACACTCTATCAATCATTTGCAGATCTACTGAATCAGCAAATCCGATATCAAGTCTATTATTATTAGGACGAAAATCTATTATTACTAATCCTTTATGTTTAGCATCATCAAACTCTTTTCGTATTTTACCTAATACGTTTTCGTGAAATATATCAAGCTTTACGGTCATTATATAAATCCCTTAATCGGTCTATTAATTGTTGATCTTCCACATTATATAAATCACCATCTCGTGTTTGTAAATTACCTATCAATTGAGACAATCTCAAATCAGGATACTTTTCCCATATTTCTTTTAGTTGTCTGAGTATATCAGGTATACGTTTAGGATCTCTAGGCGTACCATTAAACAATGGCCCATCTAAGCCTTCCAAAAGTTTTCTGATATCTTTAATCTTCATATGAATAGTATAGCACAATTTGATGCTTGTGGTAAACTCTTTTTATTGAGAAATAAGGAAAATGCTCTTGGAAGAAACTTGCTATTTTATGATACTTATCAATAGTTAATCCAGATGTTACTTCAAACGTTAGTGTACACACCAATTTTTCCTGTGGAGTTATCTGTGCTTTGGTTCCAACTTCAAGGTTTTTTATTGATTGATTTTGTTGTAACTTCTCTAGTAAATGTAGGATCTCTTCTAATGATTCGTCCTCCATCGTCCTCCATACATATAGATCTGTAGGAAGTTTTTTTGCTCATAGGAATCCAAATTATAAACTATCTCCAACTTGGTAGCAATCTTTCTGCCGACTCGCTGATAATCCTCTCTTGTTATTACCTTTGCTGGATAAACTGATTCTATTCTGTGTATTAGCACATTAATAGACTTTTCTGATTGTGTGCCTGCGGTTCTGATTACCAATCCCAGTTTATCTGAAGCATCAACCAAAACTTCGTATTCTAATAATCTGTTTTTATTAGCCTCATCGAGTTCATCGAATAGTTGTGCTAAGTTATTCATTTCTTCTCTTGACCTAAAGTAACTGTTATGTGTATTTCAGTTAAGTCTTTATTACATTTTGTTTCTTTAACTATCCATCCACAATACCAAGCCTGAAACTTCCAGTCGTGACCTTCAAAGAAGTTTTTCAATACAGTTTCTTTATCTTCATTAGTAAGAAAAAATGAAAATTGTAATTTATCATTCACATAAAAGTTTCTATGTTTCATAATAATATACCACGCCTGCTACACTACCCTCTGGTGTTTTATTCCACATAAAATGTAATGAGGTATAACGCTGTAATAATGAGTCACATACTTTTTTAATTTTCTTTTTATCATTAGTGCCTAATTGAAATTGAATATAATTATCCGCTGGCGATATTCGGACAATATTCAACAGGCCAGCATCATTAGCTTTCTTAACTTCTTCGATTAAATCAAACATCTCTTTAGCTGATTTACTTTTAAACTCTAAGGTTTTTGATTTTCTTTTAGAAACCCTTGCCATGTACTACACCAAAAAAACATAATGTTATTATCATAACTCTCAACTCCAAATCCTAATGGACATTGAGTCAATGCTTTATAATTACAACTTAAAGCACTATCACATTCAATACTATAAACTACTATATGTCCAAGTGGCTCAATAGGTCTAAACGTACAACTATTCAATAGTAATGTTACTAGTATTAAATATTTCATCTCTTAAAAGCAAGTACCTCTGCCTTTGGTTTACCCAATCGCTCTGCAATCACATATCTTTCTGAACTAATCAATTGCTCTAATGTTCTTTTGGACTCTTGTAATGTTTTAATCTCATCGTCTAATGATGAAACTTTCTTTTTGATTTCCTCAACTTCAACTTCTTTAGCTTCAATACTAATAAGTTTTTCTGCGATATCTTTTGCTAATTCTTCTACTTTTTGTGTCATTATTCTTCCTTTTTAGCAGGTGGTGGCCCTTGTATTACTCCAGGAGCTCCAACAGCTTCACTGCTTTTAACACTAGAGCTAAATCCTCTAGCAAGCTTAATCAAATCCGTGCGGCGCTTTTCCAATACTGCCAGTGCTTCACGATGGCACAAACATTCATTAACAACTTTTACTAATTCTTCTTGTATTTCTTTTGGTTTCATTGTCATATCTATTCTGCCTTATAGTTCCTTATTCCATTAAGTATTCTTTCTATACCGCCAACATCTATACTATTATAATTTTGATTGTCGGTAGAAAAGGTTTCTTTAACTACTGGCATATCAACGTGTGAAGCAATCATACCAAATAAAACTTTCATATCTTTACGCATATCTGGAACTAATTCTTGACGTTCCATTGATAGGTGACTTAATTGATTTTGTAATTTCTCGGCATCAACTGCCAATATATTTAACAGTGAATCAATTTGCGATACTCTAGCATATTTTATTTTATACTCTTTTATATAGTCTTGTATTTTTTTAGCACTAACATTAGCGAGAGATTCAAAACTAAGTCCTGAAAAAATAGAATTATTAGACATTACCATTCTCCTCAATCTTCACATCTTCATATGGTGCTGTTTGTCTGCGATACATTTCTAATTTCGCACACTCTAAAACACCAATGATTTCATTATAATCTGAGTAATTGGGTAACGTATCAGCGTATGTTTTAAGTAATAGAGTAGTAATGATATAGTTTAACTGGCCACCATATGTGGCAGCGTGCTGCTCACCATAATCTTTCACCAATTCAGATAGTTTATCAACCAAATCATTATATGGCACTCTTTCTTCACTTTTAATATATGGCATAATTAACTCACAATTCCTATAATAGCATCATCACTTGTCAATCTAACATTAACGAGGCCGACTTTAATTTCAACAAGATTGTTTTTATGTATAATTACAATATCACCAGCACCAGCAATATTAACTTGAAAAAAACCATTAGCATTTTGTCGCTTGCGAACTGGAGCCTTCAATATTCTAACCAGCAAGTGATCATTTTCACTTCTAGCTAATACTAGACCTGAAGCAGTTACGCTTGTATCTAATACTTCAACTTCATATAATCCACCAACTGGCTCAACATTATTCATAATTTTGTTCCTTCAAATAAACCTTTTCTTACACTATTATAACAAGCTTCATTCAATAATGCAAGTTTATCTCGTGTTGCAATATTAGGATGAATATGTCCCAAATCTCCTGATGCTATTTGTTCTAATGATAAGTAATAAACTGGAATGTGATTTTGTTTAGCAAACTCAATTTCGGCTGTAACACCAGTAGAAATATCCCAACCTTCAATAGTTAAAACAACCACTGCATCCATACGTGATACAAATGCTTTGTCAAACTCTTGCCAGAAGTTCCAATCGCCTGGCAGATTGTATTTCTCCCAAGGTGCATTGTATGCTATTGGTGCAAATACGAATATACCTTGATTTAATAGATCGACTGCGGCTCGTGTTACTGTCTCAGCCCTTTGAGACATAACGGCATGATCTTTGTGTGAATATGGACTAGCAAGATAATATAGATGCGCGTAATTCATAATATACTCCGAAGATCACTTGATCTTTTTCATAATAGCATACATGTCATCGTCAAGATCTTCTAGCTGTTCTTCACGCTCTTTCTGTTCTTGCTCTCTACGCATACGACTCTTGTGTTTTTTTCTCAAACGTTCATATTCCTTTACTTCTACAGGAACAGGTTCGTCTGATTCATTCTTCTTATCAGTCATCTTAACACATTATATTAGTGAATACAACAAAAATCCTAATATTATAATAGCGATTGCTATTCCAAGACGTTTGTTCTTGTTTTTCAATATTAGAATTTCTTTGTGGAGGGATTTAATCTTTATATCTTTGTTATTAGCTTGCTCTTGTAACCATTTGATTTTTAATTCAAAATTGTTTACGGCACTAGCAAAGTTTTTGCGGAGTCGGCGTTCTGTGGTAGGAAGCATATTATTGATTAGGAAATTTCAAGCATTGACTGTCAACGATGATTCTGGTACACTGTGATTTACAAATTAAGTTGCCAATCTCTTCTGGATTGCTTTTGTCGCACCGATTATGACACGCTGTTTCTGCTTTTGTCACTAAACGACGATTGTTGGCTTGGTCTATTGCAAGACCAATTGCAACACCGCATAGAACTAAAGTAATTGACAAGAAAATCTTCATATAACTAATATACTAAACTAATC
>Ga0163150_10002179_pt1 | contig 30941 bp, 37 predicted proteins | sample OliLakLV19P2IB_FD_148628 | JGI IMG/M metagenome (GOLD analysis project Ga0163150, IMG submission 148628) | Freshwater microbial mat bacterial communities from Lake Vanda, McMurdo Dry Valleys, Antarctica - Oligotrophic Lake LV.19.P2.IB | ecosystem: Environmental > Aquatic > Freshwater > Lake >...
GTCGCGCGCCTGCGCGAAGAGCTGAGCCGGGTTAAGGACGAGGACGACGACGGTTGCTAGTACAGCGAGAATACCGATGACGATGAGCAGCTCGATGAGGGTGAAGCCCTTCGGCTGGCTTGCAGTGAGCTGAGTCGAACTGCTCAGGACGATGCCTTTTTTCTTCTGGTCCATGAAAAATACTTGATAATTAATTTAATGATTAGTGCCTTGCTGCCAGCATACTCCCATTAAGTAGCCAAGGCAAAAGAGGACATGGGGAAAAACCTTAGTTTTGAAGGGGCTGCGGCGGGGGAGTGGCCCCTGGTGTTGGGCTGACGTCTAAGAACGATCTGATGCGAATAATCAGGTCATCGATGACCACTTTCGATTTAATGAAATAGTCTACAGCGCCGAGCTCCTTTGCTCGCTGGATGTCGCTGTCTTGGCCGAGATTGCTCATCACCATCACCGGAGGATGGCTCCCTCCACCAGCCTGCAGCTCCTCGAGTACTTCAAACCCGAGTTTCTTCGGTAAAATGATGTCGAGGAGTACCAGATTGGGCTTGTAGGTCTTGAGCATCGCGAGTACCTCGTCGCCATCCTTCGCCACCTTCACCTCGAAGTGTTCGCGCTCAAGTCGATTCTTAATAAGCGAGGAGAGGAACTCGTCGTCTTCGGTAAGGAGAATTTTCTTCGGGTCAGCCATATGAGTACATTATAACTGACAACCTACAACTAACAACAGATAATGAGGGAGGGGAGTTCTGGCAAATCAAAAAACCAGCCGTTCGGCTGGTTTTTTGTAGCATCACTGACGTTCATTTCCAATAACAACTGAGACTAAATCAAATGCTTTGCAGTCATCCCAAGGTGTCGTGACTTAGTGGCTCCACGACCAACACCATTTTCCTCGATTCATCTTGCGATGAATTCGCTTTCTATTTTCTAAAAGAAAAAAAGAAAGTTTAATTGATCCACGCACAGCTTCCGCTACGCGTGCCTTGTTACGACTTCTTCCATGTCACCGATCCTACCTTCATACATAAAATGCATTTCGGGTATTACCGGCTCCCTTGAAGTGACGGGCGGTGAGTACAGGACTCGAGAACGTATTCACCGTGGCGTGCTGATCCACGATTACTAGCGATTCCTACTTCATGGAGGCGAGTTGCAGCCTCCAATCTGAACTGGGGTCAAGTTTATGGGATTAGCTCCACCTTGCGGTTTGGCAACCCTTTGTCTTGACCATTGTAGCACGAGTGTAGCCCCGGACATCAGAGGGCCATGCTGATTTGACGTCATCCGCTCCTTCCTCCCCCTCAAAAATTCGCGAATCATGTAACCTATAGCGTGTAACACGAGAATTAAATTCGTGATACATGTTACAAGCTACACGTTTCGTGCGCTTCTGAGGGGGCAGTTTCATGTGACATATCTAACACATGATGCGGGTTGCGCTCGTTACCCCACTTAAGGGAACACTTCAAAGCACGAGCTGACGACAACCATGCAGCACCTGTGCACAGGCCTTTTAAGGGGCTACCCTAGTTTCCTAAGATATTCCTGTGCATTTCAAGTCCGGGTAAGGTTTTCCGTTTATTGTCGAATTGAACCTCATGCTCCACCGCTTGTGCGAGTCCCCGTCTATTCCTTTGAGTTTTAATCTTGCGATCGTACTTCCCAGGCGGCCGACTTAACGCGTTAGCTGCGCCACTCCGAGGGTCGATACTCGAAACAGCTAGTCGGCATCGTTTAGGGCGTGGACTACAAGGGTATCTAATCCTTTTTGCTCCCCACGCTTTCGTGCAATGAGAGTCAGCAGTGTTCCAGTTACATGCCTTCGCCTTTGGTATTCCCTATGATATCAACGGATTTCACCCCTACACCATAAGTTCTAGTAACCTCTAACACGCTCTAGTTCTGCCGTATCTCATGCGGTGACACCGTTAAGCGGTGACATTTAACACAAGACGCACAGAACCTCCTGCGCACTCTTTACGCCCAATAAATCCGGATAACGCTCGGGGTCCTCGTATTACCGCTGCTGCTGGCACGAGGTTTGCAACCCCTTATTCAATAGCTATTCAATTACTTAATCACTACTAAAAGCAGTTTACAACCCGAAGGCCTTCATCCTGCACGCGGCGTCGCTCGATCAGACTTTCGTCCATTGTCGAATATTCTCGACTGCTGCCTCCCGTAGGAGTACGGACCGTGTCTCAGTTCCGTCGTTGGGGAACAATCTCTCAATCCCCCTACTGGTCATCGCCTTGGTGGGCCGTTACCTCACCAACTAGCTGATCAGGCCTAGGTCAATCATAGAGCGGCTTGCGCCTTTACCCTTTCGGGACCATCAGGAATTAATCTACCTTTCGGTAGGTTATGCCTGACTCTATGGTATGTACCAAGGTGTTACTAACCCGTTCGCCACTAAACTATTTAATCCGTCATCTTTGATATAATCTCAAATTTCTTCAAAAATAGTCTCGTTTGACTTGCATGCCTTATCCACGCCGCCAGCGTTCATCCTGGACCAGGATCAAATCCTCATATATAAGTAATTCACTTGTCACATGCCTCAATAAAGAGACATATGACACATGTTTACTTCATGTTCATTGGGACAACTGCAAAATTTTTGATCTAGTCTCTACTTGTTATTGGTGTTTCTCTTCTTCATAACTCAATGAAATGAAGTTTCGAAACTGCACCACATAAACAGATGCTTATGTTTGCTGTGATGCTATATCGTCCTCCGCGACATTAACTGAAGCGGGGAACCTTTATCAATGAACGTGGCTTCTTTTAGGCTCTTGCGAGCCGGACAAGGCATACTCCCTTTGTTAAAAAAGGAATACACCTGCCTTGACGTCCCAGCTTTGAAGGATGGGGCTCCAGGGCAGATGTATTGAACGTTGCTTATACTGATATGTATAACGTCCAGCTATTTGATTTTTTCGTGAGCGCCTTCGTCAGCAGAAGACCCGGCTCTCAACTCGTGCTTCCTATTATAGGCACGCAGAAAGGAATGTCAAGAGCGCTTTCTGGAGCAGCAAAAATCCGCTCGAAATAGAGCGGATTTTTGAGAAAAAAAGGAGAGGATAGCTTAAGAGGTCATCGGGCCGCTCTTCTTCATGTTGCCTAGTGCCCACTTGCCTGGACCGGTAATCATGAGTGAGACGAGTATGGCGAGGAGAGTGAGTGGGAGCTGGTAACCTCCCGGACCGGTGAATCCGTTTTTGATGTGCATCGTGAAGATGGCGACAATCATGATAATGCCAAGGAGCTTACTGACGAGGTGTGTCCAGACTCCAAGGATGAGTGCGATACCGCCAAGAAATTCAATCCACATGACGAGTGGGGCGAAGAATCCGGCGAATGGGATGCCGCCGCTTGCAAAGAATGTGCTAATCGCCTCAGAGCCAGCCTGAATCTTACCCCAGCCGGCGACCACGAATGTTGCGCCGACCACGACGCGGAGAATAAGCGGAGCAAACGACGACCACTTCTCGGAACACTTACAGTTGATAAGATTTATCATGAAAATTAATTAGTGATTAGGTGATAATAGATTCTATTATAGAACGTTTGCTCACGGGTTAAAAGAAGCGCCCGCCCAGACACGAGGTCGGGGCGGGCGGCAGAGCGCGGGCGCAGGCCTGTCAGGCGGCCTCGCGATGCGCCGGTCGGCGCGGTCGCTCGTCAACGAGGTCATTGATCGCTCGTTCGAGCTGCTCGGGGGCGCTGATCGTGGTTCCGAGGAGCTCGTCCTCACTGGCCAGGTCGGCCCGGCAGATGCGTTCGGCCTCGCCGCAACCTTCCATGATGACGAAGGCGTTGATGCTCCTTCTCTCGAGATAGGCACTGAGCGCCTTCATCTTCGAGAAGCGGACAATCTGGACGCTCCGTCTGAGGAAGTGCTGAGTGAGGCGGGATGCTTCGTCTAGGAGTGGTGCTCCGAAGACGATGATTCGAATGCGTTTACGGATGGCTACTTCTCCGATTTTGTTTAGCTGTTCTCTTCGAACACGCAATTTCAATTAATAGGCTGTTTAGCCCGTACTGTCAAACAAGCACATTTGACTTCAAAATAAAGCTGTATATAATAGGAAGACGCTGTTTTGGCTACCCGCGCCGTTGGCGGGGTGCAGGATTTGTATATAAATTCTGTTTCGCCATAAGCTCACATAATTCATACAAATCCAGCATGAAAGCTGATATTCACCCAAAGTTCTACGAAAAAGCGACCGTGACCTGCGGTTGCGGCAAGGTTTACACCCTTGGCATGACGATCGACAAGTTCGGCGTGGATATTTGCGCCAACTGCCACCCGTTCTACACGGGCAAAGAGAAGCTTATCGACACTGCCGGTAAGGTTGAAAAGTTCAAAGAGCGCCGGACGAAAGCCGCTGCGCCAAAGAAGGTTAAGAAGGTCCGTGTCGCCAAGAACAAGAAACCCCTAAACGCCTAAAGGCGTCGGGCTAGCCCGTTGATACCGATCGCCCCAGGGCGAGCTAGTTTCCTAACGCAATAAAAATAATCCCCGCGAGAGCGGGGATTAAGCTATCTCTTATTCTATTATTCTCAAGAATTTAAGAATAACCCTACCGCGAGCAGTGAGTGCGTGGCGGACATTTGTGGACTCCGATCGTTTTAAGACAAGGCCGGCAATGGCGAGGCGGCGAATGTGTTCAGAAGCGGTTTTAAAGTTGATTTTGAGTTCTTCGGCTATCTCCGCAACGGATAGTTCCGGCTTCTGCTCAAGGAGCGTCAGAATTTCAATTCGGCGATGATTCGAAAATCCGCGCACTAGACGCTCAAGATAGTGATAGGTTTCTTTGGTAAGTTTCATACGATTATATTAGCATAATTCATGTTATTATTCTATTATTCTCAAGAACAATAGAATAAGGAGTGGAATGGCTCTAACGAGATGGAGTTTTGATTTATCGTGAGTAGGCGAGTACTATAGGGCTTATACCGATATTTTTCGGTAGTTCTTTGAGAACTGAATAGTCCCGCCTTCGGCGGGACAGACCCGCCGAAGGCGGGTGAAAGGTTAGGTCATGCGTACGAATTTTGTTCGCTGGTTCGCGGTCTTCACGCTCGCATGCCTCGTCGCCTGTGGCGGGAGCGGGGGAGGTGGTGGAGATCCGTCTCCGCCGAGCGATATCGACCTGGGCGTTGTGGCCGCGGCAAACGCGGTTCTCGACAACGCGACAGCGCCGGATGGAGCGCTGACCGACTTCGCGGCCGAGGTCAGTCGCATCTACCGCGATACGTCGGAGCTTAACGCAGCTTCCGACATGGTTACGAGGTCATGGCTGGCGGCGCTTCAAAATGGCGCCGATTTCCAGGCACTCTGGCAGAGCATGGAGAACGCTGGTGGCGATGTCAGCATCCAAGCACTCGCTACTGATAGCTGCAACGCAGGCGGCACGGTTTTCTATGTCAACGGTATCTTGAACGAGCATGTTGATGCGGCGAACGCGCGTGCGAAATTTCTCGGCGTGCTTCACACAAGGAATCCGAATACTCCAGCTTGCGCCTTGAAGCTCTTTTACAATAAGAGCGGATTGTCGAACATTGGTATCCAGATCTTCTGCCATATGTTCGGACTGGTAGGCAAATACTTGTTTGAGTGGCGGGAGACCCATGCGCGGACATGTATTGACGGACTTGGATTCACCGCCGATCTCAGCGAGGCATTTGCTCAATGGCGGGAACAAGTTCAACGGAAACCCGACCTTTCTGATCCTGACATAGTGCAATTTCGTCAGCAGATTCGCGCTGAGCTGGCAAAGGGCAAGGTCATTTTCTTGGTTGGCCATTCTCAAGGGAATTTCTTCATTCAGCAAGCGATCGATGGCCTTTCTGTTGCCGATAGGCAATCTGTAGGGGTGTTGGCAATCGCATCGCCGGCCAACTATCCGAATCAGGATTCCTATGGGTCGTTCCGGTATTTCACCCTGGAAAACGACGCGATTTTGACAGTACCTGGCGCACTTTCGGCAACCGGCGCAAACGAGTGGAGCAGGCAGGGTAACGCTGACGGCTTTGCCGTTCATAGTTTCATCGATAGTTATCTTGGATTTCAAGAAAGCCGGGAGGCTATCTTGGATCTCTTCGATGCGATTGGCGGAGAGCTGGCGAGTGATGGCGGTGGCGGAGGTTTTGACGAAACCGGCGGGAAGTAGCATTAGCGGGTGGGGCGCTGTAGCGCCCCACCCCTTTATTTTTCCCCCTCTCTGCTATACTGAGATATCTTCTTTTTTAAGTATCGCTTCTTTGAACGGCCTTTTTATGAAAACAGTAAAGCTTATTTTCAAAACTATCGTGGTTTTGGCCGGGCTTCTCGTGGTCGTGCTTATTTTTGTCATTATACGTCTTTCGGATGTGTGGGCAGGATTTTCCCGAACAACTATTTCGCCGTTCGTTCAGGAGATTGGGCAAAATGGGGGAGCTGGCGCGCCAGACTTCTATTTCACGGGTCTTGAAAGGGACGTTGATAATGCTGTAGGACCGCGCGATTATGACGCAAAAAGCGTGGTATTTCCAACCCAATATCCGTTACTGCGTTATTTTAACGGAAAAGAAAGTTTAGTGGATCGAAATAGGGTTGCGATGGTTGGTGGGGGAAAAGAGAGTGCGAGTAGTTCGGTAATCTTGAATCCCACCCTCATTCTTTTCACTAAAGACGGTACTTTTGCAAAATCGACTCCTTTCCCGAACTCTCAAGTGTACGAAATTTTGGAATACCAATGGGTTCAGGATGATATATTTTTGCATTATCAGGAAGCGCCCACTCATAGGCATTATTACTATTTATTCGATCCTGAATCCAATACATTCAATACTTTATCAGCTGGGGAAACTCTTCGAAAACGCGAAACATCTTCTGGATATGATCTCTTCGGCGGAGACGAAATTTACCCGCATCCCACCAAGAAACTCTTCGCGGCTTCTTACTGCTTACGTTTTGATCTCGGCGGCTGCACGCGCAGAAGCGTGGTATTGGGAAACAGTGAAAAAATCGAGGAAATTTTCTATACTCCAAGTTCACCCCTTATGTGGACCTGGAACAGCGACGCACTGCTTATAAGTGTTCCCGACCGAAACGAAGCGTACGTAGCCGACACGACTCAATTCTAAAGCTTCATGCTTTCCTGCTCCTGTTGTTTTGTCTGCCCTGGGTGAGAAAGGGAGTTTTTGATTGTTGAAAGGTTACTATTTTAAATTGAGAAACGGGTTTTCGCCGCCGAATACTATCTGGGGGATTTGCCAGATAATTTCATTGGAGATCTTGTACTTTCGCTCGTAGAGGACGCCAGCTTGGCAGAAGAGCGCCTTTGCATAATCAAACCCAATCGCAATACTGACTCGCTTAACGGACTCTTCTGATTTTCCTTCTACTTCGACGAATGGCTTGAGGAAGGGCCATTCGTCTATGGTTATCTCAATACCATCTAACTTCCAGAGCTCCCGATTACTCTCTTGAAATGCTTTCTTCTGACAACCGACCATCTCAAGGATTGAAACGGCGTCATGGAAGTTACCAAGTTCCGTGTCGCCATTCAACAGGACATTGATGGCGGCAAGAAGGTGATCATCGTTGCACACTCGCAGGGTAATTTCTTCGCCCAGCGGGCGCTCGAGGGGATATCACCAGTAGACTTGGATGCGGTTGGTGTTTTGGCGATTGCTTCGCCGACGCCGTATCCGGAGCGGGGATTGTACGGATTCTTCCAGCGTCTCACATTGGAGCACGACATTATCCTAACTACTAACCCTGCTTTTCCTGCGAATGGCGTGAACGAGATTTCTGCAACGGCATCGAGAATCGCTATTCATGGATTTGTGGAGAGCTATCTCAATCAGCCCACAAGTCGTCAGCGTATCAAACAGATGTTGCAGGCAGCGAATGCTGCAATTTCCAATCCATTGGCGTTGGAGTCGGGGAGTTACCTACGGATCACGGCCAAGTGGTTCGAGGCCGGTGACGTAGACTTGTTCGTGGGAGAGAAGGATATTGCTGCTGATCTGGGCGCCGAGGTGTACTGGGAGTTCCCGAATGGGGTGCCCCAACATCTCTTTGGCTATCTTGATCGCAGTGAGCAAGTTGGCCCTGGTTCCGAGAGTTACGTCGTGTGTTCAAAGGCGAATCTGCTACGAGGGGGGTGTTTTGTGATCAGGGTTTACAACAAGGGGATTCCTGCTGGTTCACAGGTGCACGTGACCGTGCGTGCTGGCACACGCATCTGGGCGTTCATCGTCTTTGTGCCTGCACCGGGACCGGACTTTGGCAGTATTGCGTGGGTTACCGACCTGCGCTGTCGTGGTGATGGGACCATCACGCTGAGTAATGATTGCGATCTCGAGGTTCATCCTCCCCCTGGTGGAATCGATGAAACTGGCGGTAAGTAGACTGCGGTAGTGATAGCGGTGGTTCGGCCCGGACGCGCATGCGCGTCCGGGCCCTTTTCTTTGTGTTATTCTTAAAGAAATATGCGATTCACTCTATTTAACCCTTTACGCACTTTTTTTATTCTTGGCACTCTATGGGTTGGCGAGGTAGTGCTAGCAGCCTTGCCGCGAGAGTTTAGCTATCGTCAAGTTCGTGATGCACTTTATATGATTCCGCTCATTATTTTTCCGCTTGTGTTTATTCTTCTGATCGTCAGAAAAATGTCTGCCTTCAAGGCAAAGATGATATTAGTCTGTTTCTTGGCTCCTTTAGCGATACAAATTGTATATCTTCAACTACCCGAGGGATTCCGCAGCTCAATGTCTAACCCTTTTATATTATTTGTCATAGTTCATTCCATTATTTTATTGACACTCACGTCAATTTTAGCGAAACATTCGGTTAAGCTCACGAAAATAGTCGGATATATATTTTTATATTTTATAAATACGATAATAGCATTGCCAATTCTCGTAATGTATATATTCGCGATAGCCGGGTCCTAATAACATTACGCTTTCGGGAGGCGAATATATCCAGTAGCAGAGTTGCGCTCACGGGGCAGGGAACTACGAGCTTCTGCTGTGCCTGCCACGCATCTCGTCTTTCTTAATATCAGGGAACGTTGCTTCGTATTCAATCTCCATTTCATCGGCCATAATTACCGCTTTTCTGAAGCACTATATTCTTTTACGGTTTTTTGTAAAAATGTTTTGAGCTCGGCTGTGGTTATGTCCATCCCTCGTTTAAACAAGAGCGATTCTGTCCGGATGTCTTCAAGATAGGCTAACCTTTTCAATACGAAATTTTCATCCAATATCGGCAGTTTCCGCTTGAGTCCGTCCAGCATGTCGGTAAGTTGCAGGCGTTGTAAAATAAAGTAGAGATCGGTGTAATCCTTGAATGATGCTCGGCTAGTGATGGCGGCGCATTTCATGCAGGCGATATCAAGGATCGAAGCAAGGGGGATATTGGTTGTTTGTATCAGCGGGGAGATAAGCGGATAAGGATAGTGGAAAAAACTAACTTTAATATTATCGGCCAGCACGGTCAGGGTGCCGGCTTCGCTCTGTATGGCAGTAAGAGTTTTATTTTTAAAGATTGCCTGCAGTTCGCCGAGCAGCTTGGCACCGTCAAAATGATCTGCGGTAAAAAGATCAAAATCAACACTGTCGCGATGACCGAGCTGGAGAGCGAGACCGGTTCCGCCGGCTAAATAAAAACGATTGCGAAAATAACCGGCGTAGTCAGCGCGGCCTGCCGCTTATGGTCCAAAATGTCATAAAAAAGTTCTCCCATGCTTATGCGATAGTACGAGCCTGCTCCTGTGGGGTGACATTAAAAATAAGACCCCAAAACGCAAGCGATTTTTTATTCCAAACGCCGGGAGCCGGATGCACTACTGCCTCGCGCAAGTCAGGGAGCGGATATACTGATCGGAGCCAGTCCGTCGCTTGCCGCGTGCCTAAATTAAGCACCTGGGTGATGATGAGCCTCTTATCACGCTCTAAATCAAGTGCCGCAGTGTCATATGACCATAAAAAAGGCCGCACAAATTCAGGGATACTATCACTTTTCATTGAGTAATTATACCACAAAATGAGCTTATTTACCACCGTCCGTCCGATTTTGCATTCGACGTACCGCGCCGTCTAAGCCTTGGGAAGCCGAATATAAAACTGCGAGCCCTTTCCTTTTCCTTCGCTCTCGGCCCAGGTCTCGCCGTGGTGGGCGATGACAATTTGCTTTGAGATATAGAGGCCCAGGCCAGTGCCCTGGATCTTCTTGGCGGCTCCCGGGTCGCGGTGGAACTGTCCGAAGAGGACCGGCAGGAGTTCTTTATCCATACCAAGGCCAGAATCGGAGATTTTGATAAGGATTGTTTTTTGCTCTTCGGCGATCGTGACCTTGATCCAACCGGCTTCGGTGTACTTGAGCGAGTTATCAAGGAAGTTCTGGATGACCTGACGAAAGGTGTTGGTATCAATAGACACTTCAAGGGTCGGGGAGGACGACGAGAAGGTGATATCAATGTTCTTCTGCTGCTTGGCGATGAGCGCGAAGTCGCTCGTGATGCCGCTAACAAATTCGATGATATTCTTTTTCTCGAAGTTGTAGTCCATGTGTCCCTCTTCGATTTTGCGCAGGTCGAGGAAGGTGTTGACCATGTTTACCGCGCGGTCAGCGGTGTTCTTGATCTTGAGCACCGTCTCATGCACCTTTTGAGGTTCTTTATAGGTGCCGTCGTAGATAAGAGTTGCGAACTGTTTGATGAGCGCGATAGGGGACTTGAGGTCGTGGCTGGCGAACGACAGGAACTCATTCTTTTGCTTGTCGAGCGTCCGGAGTTGATCATTCGCGCTCGAAAGCTCTTTTGATATCTTTTCTAGGTATTCACGCTGCTCAACTTCTTTCTTGACACTACGAACGAGCAAGACTCCAATTATTACTGTTAAGATGAGTGTGAGAGTGACCAGAATACGACTTGCACTTGTTTGAACGAAGAAGAATTCAGAGCCAATCAAAATGATGATCATCATGATGAGTGCCTGGGCTCCGATCAGTTTGATGTTAAATGCTCGGAATTTAACAATTGCGTACATCATGAATGCAAGGAAGACGGGGACCCCGAAGAGTCCATACTGCCCGAGTGACCAATCATCTGATAAGCTTCCGACAATGTTACCCCAAGCGAATGCGAGGAAGAATAAGACTATACCGAGCGAAATGAAGATAATCGGCTTCTTTCTGTCAGTTGATACTTTTTGATACGCACGCATCGCGTATACGATAGTCCACAGGGCGATGATGATTTCAACCAAGTAGCCATAATAGACAAGCGGTCCCTCAATGACCTCCCGGTCGCAATTGGTGTAGTTGAATCCCATGAGCCCAAAGCGGCTTGCCGTAAGGAGGATAGTCGGTGCGAGAAGGATAAGAAATATTTTTTTAACATTGGCGGTGATATCGCTGCCGCGCACGGATGCCATCAAGAAATAAAGCCCGAATATGTAAATGAAGGGTTCTAGTAGGATTGTGAGTGACCAAAAGAACATAATATGAGCGGGGTTCTGATCCGCCCATAGCACCACGTCGGCAAATGCCCAAATACTGAAAATGAGCGTGATGGAGAAAAAGAGGCGAGCAGTGAGGGAGGTGCGATTACTGCGATAGACGAATAAGCCCAGGAGCACAGACCCGATAATGGGGAAAAAGTGAGAGTAATATACAAAAGGACTAAAAACGTTTTTTGAGAATATCAGGAGACGGGCGATATCCCAGTTGCATCCGAGCGTATCAACAATCATAAGCCATTATCTTGAATATCTGATAATTGTCTGCTGATACCAGCGGGGATCGTATTTTCATCATCATAAATGATGAATTTCTCCAAGATAATGTAGCGCAGAAAGGCGGTAAATACAGTTAAAATTAACAGTGTGTTGAGAACGAGAAAGAATGATGAGATCTTTAGCGATCGCATATCTTTTTATTTTACCCTATGGTGGCTACGATAGATAGTCTGAAAATAGTCTGGGATATAAGGTAGGTATTTTTTGAACTTTTTTTCGGGCATGAACTGTATCGCCCGTACTATGCGTGTCTCCTTGGTACCCTTAGCATCTTCCATGTGCCACAGAGGAGCTTCTTCGGTGATAGCGTAATCGATGGTTACCTCCTCGTTTTTTTTAATATCTTGCAGCGCGCACACTGAGACTCTACCCTTGATGCCACAAGTAGGCTCCGAGGAGTGATTAATGTACTGACCGGTGCGCCCCGCCGGGTCAATCCATTGATTCTTACCAACGCCAATCCAGTCTGGCCCGGTAAGCGCCTCTCTCTCGTTAGAAATACGCCAGCTGATCAGTTGTCCCTTTATTATGAAAATAACCTCACCTTTTTTAATCAAACGGCGAGCGAAAATCCCGTAGCCGTGTATGGCGCTCCTACTGATGTAGAACTTCTTACTTTTAGGAAAACTTTTTGAGTTTGCCATAAGGGGCGATAGCACTAATATTAGTATGAGTATAGCACGGTATGAGGTTGGGTTGTGGCGAAATGAAAACGATCCACCCAGAAAATCCGGGGGGATCGTTCGCGCAGCCTCCTTTTGGGATCTATGAGAAGCGGGAGAGGAGCAAAATCGAGGCGAGGGCGCAGGCGATACCTGCAAGTTCCCGTAGGCCAAGTCGCTCGTTAAAGAGCGTCGCGCCGACGAGTACGAGCATCAGGATCGTTGCCGATCCGTAGATCGCCCCGAGTCTCCCAAGATCCAAGTACTTCATCGCATACACCCACCCGAAGGCGGTTGTTGCGAAGATGAGGGCGCCAGCCGCGAACCACCAGTTCGCGACCGGATTCGGCAGGCTGCTCGCTTTCTTGAGCAGCATGTCAGCGCCAACGCCGACGACCGAAAGTACGATCACGATAAGGTACGGCACGGGCCCTCCTTTCGAGGAGATAGTGACACTACGTCACTTGGTATCTTTAATAGCACATTTTCAATAAAAAATCAAGCCCCAGTCATTGGGGCTTGATTTGAAGGTCTTTTAAGCCGTTACGTAGCTTCTGATTTGCCGCAGGAGAAAGACATAATCGCCGTCCTTGCGGAAGTAGTTGTTGGTATCAAGATGTAGGGAGACCTTCCGGGCGAGCGAGTCAGCAGTGTCCTTGCTAAGATTGGTGACAAAGATAGAGGGAATAGCCTTAGTGGCCGCATCATTTGCGAGCTCGTTGGCGGCGGTAAAACCGTCTTTGTTCGGCATTTCGATGTCCATAAGGATGAGAGCAGGGGCGAACTTTTTCGCCTTGGCGACAGCCTCGTTGCCGTCGGTCGCGCTGATGGTCTGGAAGCCTTGCGACTCGAGCTTAGCCTGGATAACTTCAATAAAGCCTGGCTCATCATCAACTACGAGTATTAAAGGAGCGACGTTGTTGGTCATGCCTCTACTATAGCAGAGACCACACGTAATCTCTAGATAGTCACGAAGTCACGAATCTGCCGGAGGAGATAGACGTAATCGCTCTCCTTCGAGAAATAATTCTTCGTATCAAGGTGCAGGGAGACCTTTTTGGCGAGGGCGTCGGCATTTTCCTTGCTCAAGTTCGTCACGAAGATGAGCGGAATTTCTTTGGTCGTCGGATCGGCGGCGAGTTCGGCCGCTGCGGTGATGCCGTCTTTGCCCGGGAGCTCGATGTCCATCAGGATGAGAGTCGGGCGGAGCTCTTTTGCCTTTGTGATCGCCTCATTGCCATCAACGGCGGTGATCGTTTGAAAACCTTGTGACTCAAGTTTCGCTAACATGACCTCCATGAATCCCGGCTCGTCATCCACGATCAAAATAACTGGTGTAGTAGTGTTGTTCATAAATTGCAGTTCACCAGTATACCAAAAAAATCCTCACCTGAGAACCAGGTGAGGATTTTTTGTTGCGCAAAAGTTCGGAAAAGAGTTAGGCGATGAGGCTTTTGCCGGAGGTGAGGAAGAATAATTTTAACATGCAACGCATTGCAAAAAATAGTCGAGCACCTGCGAACAGGTGCTCGAAGCGAGCAGTCGGCTATCGGGAGCAAGTGATCGCTCGTATCGCAACGCCGATGCCAGTGCCCAGGAGCGCAAGGACGATGATTGTCGTCCATAAAATCCAATGACCTCTACCGATAAGGCCTCGACCGGTTAGGTCATAATTTGCTCCATTGAGTTCGGGACTGTTGCTACGAAAATCGTGAATGTCCATCGTACCCTCCTTGCTTGACGTCTGCCTGATGATAACCCAAGATTATCGTTATTTAGATAATAACATTTTCTCCGTAGAATGCAAGTTTCGCATTTTCTACAAGATTGCGATATTTGCATTTCGTAAAGCAAAGATATGAAACTTTAGGCCAATTTAAGAGTATGCGCCATTTATATTTGTAGATAATCATGTAATCTTGAATAAAATAGGCTATTATTAATCAATAATATGAAGAATAAGAAGGACAAGCAGCTTTCGACGGTAAAATCGCTTAATCGCGCCATTAAGATTGCTTTAAGATCAAAGCTTTACCAAGAGAAGTTCAGGTCAACAAGGGGGATTTCGACCTTGCTTGATGTTGAAAAGATTCCCTTTACTACGAAAAAGGATCTCAGGGACTGGTATCCTTATGGAAATCTGGCGGTCGATTTTGCAAACGTGATTGAAATGCACATGACTTCTGGTACTACCGGAAAACCAACGCTATCTTTTTATACTAGGGGAGATTTAGAAGCTGGCTCGAAGGCAATCGCGAAGGCGTGGAAAAACTTTGGAATTGATAGTAAGAGTCGGGTGCAGTTTATGATGGGTTATGGTTTATTCAGCGGGGCACCGTTAAATACCTATGCTATTCAATCTCTTGGTGCCTTTGTGCTGCCAGCGGGAATTCAGCCGGCTGCGAAGCAGATTCAACTCTTGCGAGATTTTGATATCGACACGATAGCTGCAACTCCAAGTTATTATTTGTATTTATACGACTATTTGGTACAAAATAATATTTCAATTAAGAGTTTAAAATTGAAAAGGGGAATTGCCGCGGGCGAGGTGTATTCAGATGAGCTGAAAAACAAGATAGCTAGTCTTTTTTCCATAAAGATCTACGATCATTATGGGCTTTGCGAAGTTAATACGGGAATAATATATGAATGCAAGGATTGCGATGGGATGGCCGTTCTAGATGAATATGTGTATCCAGAAGTGGTTGACCTAACGAGCGGAAAAGTCTTAGGAGAGGGCCGAATTGGTGAGTTAGTTCTTACCTCACTCAATAAGGAGGCATCGCCAATCATTCGTTATAGAACGGGTGATGTGAGCTCAGTGCGGACATATTTTTCTGATTGCAAAAATTGCTACGGCTCAACTATTTTAGAGAGAGTTAAGGCGCGCTGTGATTCTACAATTTTCTATAAAGGAATAAAATTAGAACCCTTTGAGCTAAGAGACATGATAATCTCCTTTGTTGGAGATAAGATGCATAGTCGGATAAGAATTAGAGTGAATGAGGATCCCTTCCGTGACCATCCTAAGATTTTGCTCTCTTTGAAATCTGAATCGGATAGGTCTATTTTAGAAAAATTACAGAATCACCTGAAAGAAAGGACAGGGGTAAATTTTCTTATAGAAGCAGTACCTTATTCTTATTTTGGGGACTTTGACTCTACTAAAGATAAGATCGTTGAATATGTTAAATAGTAGTTTAGCGCCAAGTGATAATAGGCGAGATTTAGGGGCTCTTCTCTCTTCTCGGCTTCTTGAAATATTACATCACGAAGAGGTGTTTTTGAAAGCTGAAAATAAAAAAAATACGCTGGATAGTACATCTGCGATTGAGCATGATTTTAAATATGTCGAAAAATATTTGAGAGAATATGTCGAAAATAATTTAGAGAATTTTACTAAAAAATTAAAGCCGAAAGGAAATGTGCTTATCATCCTTTCATATAATGAGCCTTTCGTGCTTTCTCTGGTGCCAATACTCAATGCCCTTGTGGCGGGGAATAATTTAGTCGTAAAACCGAGCAGGAGGAGTTCGGTCTTTTTTAATAGGATTTGGATAGAATCAGGTTTAGCTAGCCAGTTGCAACTTTCGATTCGAGTTCTTAATGCACCTGGTGAACTTGAATTAGAAACTACTATTTCGGTGATGGATGCCGTTTATTTCTTCGGCTCTTTCGAGAATGCCAAAAGGGTATCAAAGATATGCGCAGAAGCCTTTGTGGAGTTCATCCCCGAAATCGAGACGGCAGATTGCAAAGTCTTTAAATATGACGCCATTGAAGGTGAGTCTTTGCGAAAAGAATGTCACTCTACTCTATTGCAGTCATTCACGCATGCTGGCCAAATCTGTCAACGTATTTCGGGGGTTTTTGTTTCTGATCGCATCTTTGATCAGTACGTAGAACAAATGATTAATGAGTATGACAATCTCCTCAACGAAGGGATGGACGTCTTGATTCCTAGAGATTTTAAACCGAATGGACAGTATGTTGATTTAATAATGTCTGATATTAATAAATCAAAGCCGCTGATGATTTTCGGATCAGAACGTTGCTTTGCAAAAATAGTGATACGACCAAACGCATCGAGTGATTTCGTTAAAAATGGATATTTCTATCCAACAATCTGGCTGATCCCTTTTAGTGACGATAGTGAGCTCATTTCTCATCTTAATAGTAGGAAGTTTTTTCTAGGTCTTAATATTTGCGCAAGTGATGTACCTTGGATTGAGAAATTGATTCAGGCAACGAAATTTACGAGATATACAGTCAACGTTGAGCATGTAGATATTGGGGTTGATGAGGGTTGGGGAGGGAGGTGGCCGAGTGGATCTGGTGGGTATAAGAGTTGGATTGAGCATTTCTCCGTTCCATACGCGGTAGTTCTGTAATATTGGCTAATTTCCGCTCATCGGCTCCTTGGTATCTATTTTTAAGTCTGTTGCTCATTACCTTTCAATAATTTATCATAATATTTATGATACATTCCTCTGGGGAATCGATTCCTGAGAATCTAGATCGGCACAGTAAGCCGGACGTGGTCCTGTCGCCTGAGTTCATAGAGGCGAAGCTTCTTCTTCTGGATAAACTTATTGATTGGGAGGCGTCTTTGACTGATCGAATGAAACTGCGCGAGATGTTGTTGTCGGGGGAGCAATTACGTATTAAATTTGGCGCGGACATAACGGCGTCTACGCTCCACCTTGGGCACGCGGTTAATTTACGGGCAATGAGGCACCTACAAGACCTGGGTCACAAAGTCGTCTTTTTGCTAGGGGGATTCACGACGCTCGTGGGTGACCCAGCAGATAGGTTAGAGCAAAGAACGCCACAGGGACAGAGAGATATTGAGGAGAATAAGCTTAAATTTATCGCCCAAATAAAATCCGTACTTCTTGTTGATAATCCTCATTTGCTAGAAGTAAGAGATAACGTTGAGTGGTGGGGGAGCAAAGAGAAAATGGGACGAGTGACACTCGAAAAGTTTTTTAAGATAATTAGTAAGCTTACGGTGACTCAGTTATTGGGTAGAGATATGTTTCAGAAAAGAACTGAGAAGAACCTCCCAATATATGTGAGTGAGTTCCTTTACCCCGTCCTGCAAGGTTATGATTCTGTAGAAATGGAGTCAGACTTAACATTTGTTGGATCGGATCAAATGTTTAATGAAAAGATGGCCTGGGTCTATCAAGAGGCTGTAGGGCAGAAAAAACAAGGTATATTTTGTACGAAAATTACGCAAGGATTAGATGGAAAGGGTAAGCAGTCAAAATCTCGAGAGGGGAGCTATGTAGGTCTCGAATTTGCCCCTCAGCAGAAGTTTAACGCCGTCATGCTTCTTGCGGATGAGCTCCTGGGGGAGTGGTTTACGGTGTATACTGATCTTCCCACGGAAGAGATAAGTCGCATTACTCAGCAGGAGAAAAATTCGTTGGAGCTTAAAAAGAAGTTGGCATTTGAGATAGTTAGGATGTACCATGGCGTGAAGGCGGCAGAAGGAGCTCTAGCGGAGTTTGAGCAGAAGCGCTTTAAGAAATTGCTGCCGGAAAATTTCGATAAGATTATTTCGGTGTCGCGTAAGGAAAAGGAATGGACTATAAAGGATATTATCGCCGAGAAAATCGGCAGAAAGATGGGTGAACTTAGAGATGCGTTGAGTCGCAATGCGGTAACTATTATCCACCCCAATAGCGAAGGTGGTTATACAGAGGAAGTGTGCACGCTTGAGAGCATTCGAACCGCCGTTTCTGAGTCAGAAATAATTATTCGCTGGGGGAAAAATAATTGGTATAAGATAGTGTTAAGTGAGTGATAGCTAATGGTGGCGAAGGGATAAAATCTATACTCGGTTAGTTCAATGGTAAGGATATGAAAAGTAGGAAAATATTGATAATGGGGCTTCCTGGCAGTGGGAAGACTACTCTCGCTGAGGAGTTAGTGAGGCTATTGAATGCGGTTCATTTTAACGGCGATGATGTGAGAAAGAATCTGAATGCTGATTTGGGTTTCAGTGATGAGGATAGAATCGAACAGGCGAGACGAATGGGCTGGCTCTGCAATCGAGTCGTTAAGACTGGGAATTATGCCGTAGCCGATTTTATTTGTCCTACTCAGAAAACCAGAAATGCATTTGGAGAATGCTTTTTGGTTTTCCTTGATACAGTAAAGGCTGGCTGATATGAGGATACGAATAAAATTTTTGAGCCTCCTCGGGTAGCCGATTTTGTAATTAATGAGAAAGATGCGAAGAAAGGTGCTCGGCTGATTAGAGATGAGCTTGTCGGAAGAAAGAGGTATAGTTTATTTATTGGAAGATATCAGCCACTGCACGAGGGCCATATCAAGCTTATTCAAACCGTGTTGGACGAAGGTCGTGATGTCCTGGTCGGTCTTAGAGATACTCCGATTGATGAGAAGAATCCTTTTTCGCTGCAGGAGAGGCGGGAGATGTTTTTTAATTTTTTTAAAAACAAGATTGAAATAATAGCTATCCCCGATATACATGAAGTTTGCTATGGAAGAGATGTCGGTTGGGGGATAAGAGAGATAAGATTGCATGCCGATATCGAGAAAATAAGTGCGACGGAAATTCGCCAAAAAGGGGGTGCTCAGATATTATAGATGGGATTCGGGCTAGGATCCGCTGCCGTTTCCTGATTGGGTCAGGAAATAGCTTGAGACTATTGATATTTATCCAGAATGATAGAGTCTACGTTGATCAAGGCGGCGCAAGAGAGGCCTTATGGGAGGTTGAAAATGTCCATCGCTTGTCGTTTCGTGATCGCCAAAAGACTAAACATCTTTCGAGCATCCTTGTCTATCTCAAGGCATTCATCGATATATCCGCTCGAGTCGACTTTAACGAATTTCCCATTGTTAGAATCCTCGATCAGGAATTTGCCATCTTGCAATTCGATTGTGTCCTGTATCCAGTAATAATTTCCGGTAAGTACTTTCTTGATTTTTAAATTTTCATCTAGAAGTAACACTCTGTTGCCGAGGGTGTCGGAAATAATAAATCCATCGTTCCGTTTTCTGATAGCATGTGGGCATTTCAGGCCATCTAAAATTTTCCGTGTTTTTTTTGACCCTTTATCGATTTCGATAAGGCATCCCTGGTGAAAGAGCGTCGCGAGTATCTTGCCAGGTTTATATTCGAGACAACTATTGATGTGAGTGGTATGTTCCGGGGTTGAAGTTTCTATTTGGCGATAGTCGAGTTCTCGATTTATTATTCGCTTCTTACCTTCTGGATTTTTATCATAGCCATTCTCTGTGGCAAGCCAATCCCACACAATGCTCTGTGATATGGGGTCGATTTCGATAATACCATCGATTCCGGTTGAGACTACTAGAATATTCCCATCTAAGCTCAGCGAGAGCCCGTGTATATCGCTGAAAAGGTTGTTCCCAAAAGATGAAGTAATTTTTCCACCTTCAATGCGCTTAATGGTTTTATCGCTACCAACGTATATACATTTTTCATCTTTCTCGTACAGCATGCCGGTTGCCACCGGGCACTCGATTTCTGCTAATAATCCAGCAGATAGTCTCTGTGGATCGAATAAACAAACAGATCCGCCGAAAGTTTTGCTATTTACCGGGTCGCTTGTGCCTCCTCGACTATTACTCATTTTATGCTCCAAGTCCCTCTCTGCCCATCGCCCCCTGAGTCTTTTCATTGCCCCAGGATTAGTAACAAAAAAACTAGCAACAATTAGCTCGTAATTTTCAGCGGTGGTCTGTAGGTAACCAGCATTCTTTTCGTGATAACTCATCATTAGTTTGACGATAAATGATCTACTTGAATGACGGATATAGAATCGATCTAAATTTCATTTTCGGCGTTCTTGAATAGATTCGGGCGCTCGCTTGAGGGCGAGCGCCCGTTTTCGGTTCATCTACAGGAGGAGTGCCCCTGTTGCGATGAGTGCCCCGGCGAGTATAACCATCAGGAGAATCCAGTGCCCGTTGGTAACTCGCGGATTGTTGTCGTCTTGGAATATCCCCGACGACTCCATGCGGGTGTTCCGAGAAAAGTCCATGTTCGGCATCGTACCTCCAGATTTAAACAATACCTTTCTCTTATCGATTTGTCAAATATTATTGACTAATTCTAAATTTTAATGTACAATATATGTAATATGCTCTCAATTAATCGCATTCAGGAGCATCTCGTGGATTTTTTTGATATATCCTGTTCTTGTGTTCGCGAATTTTCCGTAGTCACCGATACACCTAGTTTCGTCTTCGAGGCTAGAAACAGTAAATTTTTTTTAAAAATATTTTCATTCGCAAGAAAAGAGGAAACTCACTTTGAGGATGATTATCTCTGCTTTCTGAATTCCATTGAATTCCTCAGAGGCAGAGTGCCAAGTGTTGAGAAAGTATTTAGCCGGGAAGGTTTTGTATTCGTTGTATATCATTTCATTATCGCCGAGCCGTTAAAGCCGGTAAATTTGACCGGGAATCTATTGGCGGAAATCGCAAAACTTCATGCGAATATCCATGATGCCTCTTCGTTGTTTATGACGTTACGGAAAAGAGTGAGGACCAACTTATTCGATATTTCTTGCGTAGGGGATCTTAAAAGGAATGGCAAAATCGAGGAAGGTATATATAAGTATATGGAAAATTTCTCCAAAGATATATTGCCTAAGCGCGTTTTTTTGCCTAAGACAATGATTCATGAAGATTTGAGTTGTGAGAATATTTTACTAAAAGGCAACGTCCCGATTTTTGTAGATTTCGGAGAGTCTCATTTGGGGTATAGGGTGTCAGATATCGCGATTTTAATTACGGAATTATTCGTAAATGAATCCATAATTAATTTCGAAGGAATTAAGGACTATATACGTTGCTATAATCAATATGCTAGCAAGAAGTTGAATTCTAGCGAGCGTGAAACGCTTGCATTCGCTGTCCTGAAGCGTGCTCTTTTTATGCTAAATTATTGCATGGAGAGTCACAGAGACTTTCCCGCCGTTATTTATCGTAACTGGACTCTGAGGGTAAGAAATATTTGGGAGCATTTGTCAGTAATCAGTTTGATTTGCACTACTTCATAGCATGAAAATAGGCCTTACTTTGCTGAAGGCGGCGCCATTGCATAATGGCCACTTATTTTTGATAGAGCGGGCGCTGGAGCTTGTAGATGAATTAATAGTTGTTGTTTACGATTGTCCAGATAAGACTTCAGTACCGTTGCCAAGACGATGTGATTGGGTGCGCAAAATTTTCCCTAGTCGAGTAACAGTTATCGAGGGATATGACGCGCCAAACGTGCATCAGGATACGCAAGAAGTAAAGCGCATACAAGAGAAATATGCGGAAAGTATTTTGGCTGGCAAAAAAATATCCTATTTTATCTCATCTGAATATTACGGCGAGCACATGAGTGAATATCTAGGTGCAAAAAATATTATTATTGACTTGAATCGAGGCATTATTCCCATCAGCTCAACTAAGATTAGGAACGATTTTCTCGGGAATCTTGGATATCTTCCGGAGATAGTTGCGCATGATTTGCTTATTCCACGATTATTAATAGTTCCTCCGCGCGATTTCTGTAGGAATATAGCTTCTGAAGAATTATTGAAATTAAATTTAGGAATCTTGTCTCCACAGAGATACTCTTTTAATAAAATCATTGCCTCGGAGCAGGGTTTTAACGAAGAACTTAATAAAAGCAAGGGGGGGGAGCGCGAGCGCTCTGGATCGCCGGTATATTTTGAAGCATCACCGATGTTGTCCATGCATGCGATAAACTTATTACGATATAGAAGGTTTGACCAAGGGCTTCAGAAGTTATCAAAAGACGAAATTTTAAATTATGAGGATATCATTATTGACAGGGGGCAATTTCTCAGTCAAAAGAATGATCAATTCTCGGGAATCTTTCTCAAATCAGTCATTGCTTCTCTAGAAGTCGCTGGGAAATATTTTAGATATATCGATAGCTATGAAAATGTGCTATAAATTTTAATATGAAACATAGTTATCTTGCCGGAGGTGTTAATTCGCCAATCCCGATACCCAAGGGTTATCCCCGGGCGATACTTAGTGGAGAGGGACCATATGTTCTTGATAAGCATAAGAAGTATATTGATTTGTGGATGGGGTACGGTGCTTTGTTATTCGGACATGCAGATAAATCCTACCTTGCGAATATGCAAGCCGCGATAAGAAAAGGGTGGTTTTTCTCTTATCCAACACAACTTGAGCATGAAACTGCGCAAGTATTACATGAAATAATACCATCTGCCGAAGTCGTGCGTTTTGCGACAACTGGCTCTGACGCAGTCGCATATGCGATACGCACCTCAAAGGCTATTACCGGCAAAGCAAAGGTTCTTTCGGTCACTGGTGGGTACCATGGTGTGCATGAAGGAATGGGACCACTAGAGAAGACTTCAGAAGATGTGAAGCGGATTACGTTTAATGATTCAATCGCTCTCAAGGAAGAGATCGAAAGCAATCAGTATTCCTGTTTTATACTTGAGCCAGTGTTGGCAAATGGTGGTTGTGTTCCTGCGTCAAGAGAGTTTTTGGATATTGCAAGAAGCTCTTGCAGTAAATACAATACGGTACTTATTTTTGATGAAGTTGTAACAGGATTTCGCCTTGATTTGGGTGGTGCACAGAAATACTATAATATCATTCCAGATATCTCAGTATTCTCGAAGGCGATTGCCGGTGGAGTCCCGCTTTCTGCCATATGCGGGAAGAGGGAGATTTTGAAATCATTTATCCCGACCGGGAATGTATTTTTTGCTGGAACCTTCAATGGACATCCACTTGCTCTCTCTAATGTCAAAGTCACCGTTGATAAATTAAGAAATGGTAGTGTTCATAGGAATCTTGAGAGTTTGGGGAATTCATTCAGGGGCTCAGTGCAGTCGATTTTTAATAAGAATCAGATCTTGGCTTGAGCACAAGGCATAGGATCGATGTCCTCCATTGCATTTGGGGTCTCGGGTTATACGTCAGGGTTAGTGCCAGATATTAGTCAAAGGCAGCAATATAATCAATTAATTACCGCTCTCGCAAAAAGAGGTGTACTGATGCCACCTCTCGCTACCGAGACTATCTTTCTGTCAGAAGCTCATTCGCAAGTTATGGATGAAGTACTGCATTACATGGAAGAGTCAATTTCTGAAATAAAAAGTTCATAGCCATCGGAGAATTGCCCCCGTACTGAATGCTCTCCGACCTTTGTGGAGTACCTCTTCTAAGAATTTTTTATCACTCATAAATTGCAGTTCACCAGTATACCAAAAAAATCCTCACCTGAGAACCAGGTGAGGATTTTTTGTTGCGCAAAAGTTCGGAAAAGAGTTAGGCGATGAGGCTTTTGCCGGAGTCAAAGAAGACGATCGTGTCGCTTGGGTTGAATTTGAATTTTTTGATGGCGATGAATTAACATCGCATTCGCGGATCCCTTGCGTTGGCGGCGCGGCGCTAACGTCAATCTCTTAACAAAAGAGTCCTAAGATCCTATATATGGGGATAATGATCTCTGCTGAATTCACCCCTCTGCCGAAAGACAAGTAATAGAAGATTTGTTAAGTCAAGGTAAAAATGTTGAAATAATTCCAAGGTCAACCGTTCAAGGAGTAAAAACTGCTGATTTTGTCATAGATGGAGTTAAAACTGAACTCAAAACTCTTACTAACCCTAATTTGAACTCTGGGATTACGAATATTCAAGATGCTTTTCAGCAAAATGCAAAGAATGTCATTATCGATGCAAGATCATCCGGGATATCTTCATCGCAAGCTATTGAAATCATTCAGCGCGCCGAAGGAAGTTATTTAAGTAAAACTTTACCTGGCAAAGTTGAGATTTGGATATCCGATGGTACCATAATAAGGAACTAAAGATATGGCACATTTAACATGTAAGTGTGGCAGGATGCTATCTAATGGCGCAGGACATAAAAACCCAAGTTATAGAATTTATTCAGCTGAAGAATGGGATAAAATTGGGGAAAAAGATGAGTGGAAATTCTGGGAACTTCCTCGATCAAAACACAATCTCTGGCTATGTCCTAATTGCAAAAGACTCTATTGGTTTGAGGACGGATCAGATATTTCCATAAGATATAGGGTTGAAGAAAGCTAATATCCCTTCGGTGTAGCGCAGCTCATCCGCGAAGACCATTGATAGTCTCAAGGCCCGCTATGGCTTTACGACCATTACCTACGACAACCCTTCTGAAGTCAAAAGGTTAAAGAACGAAGAGATCGCCTTTGTCCAAAGCCAGGACCGGGTGGCGGAGATGATCACGACGCGCACGAGTGCGGAAGAAAAGGCGGAAGCGGGGGCCACTTTGGCAACCATTACCAGCCTCACCGTCTCCCTTTTCCCTTACGTTGGTGAAGGATATGACGTCCTGACCTTGCTCGTTGGCCAGGACCCCCTGACCAAGGAAGAGCTGACCAAGTTTACCAAAGTCCTTACCGTGGCCGGCCTGATGTCAGGCGTGGGCTCCGGGAGCGCCGCCCGGAAGATCGGCACCGAAGCCTTAGAGAGGCTCGCTAAGGAGCTTGGGGTCACCTTAGATGAACTCCTGCCTATTGCCGAGAAGGTGGCCGCCAATTACAAAATCACCTCTCTGGATGACCTCAAGGGCTTAAAGAGCAAGCTCTCGATTGATAGTTTTGTGAGTGAAGTGCGGGGAGTGGCGAAGGGGATTTTTAGGGAAGTAAATAGTCTTGCCAAAGAAGTGCAGATTACTTTGGCTGGCAGAGGATCCACGGGAAGGATGATCGCTAAAAGTTTGAGCGAAGAAAATGCAATGCGTACGGTTCTGCAGAATCCGAGTATCGGCACAGACTTAAGTACTAAAGGATTAATACTAAGTGATCCTCGCTGGCTAGCATCTGAGGGTTGGGTTAAAATGGTTAGGAATATAGACGGGATTGAAATCCATTGGCTTAGGAATGTCAAAGATACTCTATTTGATGATTTCAAATTTATCGATTAATCAAAAGATTTTATGAAAGTCAGATGCTTAAGGCTTGAATCGCAAGGAGATAATCTAACGATCGGTAAAGAGTACATTGTGCATGGAATCAAGGCAACTGGGGGGCGGTTTGCCTATCTTATGTTTGACGATACGCAGTCGCATCACGGTATCTTTTGGTTCGCGAGTAGCATATTTGAAATCGTGGATGGGAAAGTTTCATCCGATTGGTATTTCGCGATCTATGATCAGAGATTTGAGAGTAAAAGGTACCTATACACTCTTGATTCGTACTCAATATGGGCTCCAAAAGAGCTAGCGCTGAATCCAGATTCACTCATAGGCCTCATTGAAAGAGATCCCGCCATCGTAGCTGCCTTTCTGCCCCTAATACAGATGCCATAAACCCCGACATGAAACCGCTGCGTATCTTTGTTGTTCATATTTTGGGTGTGTATTGGGTAAATCGATGATATATTCATTGTACGGCATTTTCCAATTTATGAACTCGCATGTGCCTCAATTTTTGGTTTGGTGATTAGCATAGTTTGATTTAAGATTAAACACATGGAGCCTATAGGAATAGGGGATGCGTTGAGTTCTTATCTTAATACGTATTCAGGTGAGCGTGAGCGAATGAGAAGGTTTCTTCTCCATCTTCAAAAAAGCGAAGAAGGTATCTTAGAGCGTAAGACACTTCCGGGGCACGTAACCGCTAGTGGGTTTGTTTTAAGTAGCGATTTTAAAAAAGTTCTTCTCATAAAACATAAAGCGCTTGGTAAATTGATTCAGCCAGGAGGGCACGTTGATCATGATGATAAAACGTTGATCGATGCTGCGCTTCGCGAAGTTTCTGAGGAAACGGGAGTTGTGAATCTTATCCACGTTTCTAGCATTAGGGGATCTAACATTCCTTTCAATATCGACATACATGAGATACCAGCTAATGAAAAAAAGAGTGAGGCAGCGCATTTACATTATGATTTCCAGTATTTATTTTGTGCCACTGGTATGGGGGATTTTCGTGAGAGTATATCCGAGATAGACAGTGCGCATTGGGTTGATCTCGAAGTGTTCTCACTTATGAATGAATTTCGTGCAATTGCCGGGAAGATTAAAACGGCAATTATCGAGAATAGAGATTCGGTATATTTTAAAACACTCGAAAGATATTTTTTCCCAAAACAAACGAGTATTAATTTTGTAGTAGTTGCTCATATCGTCTCTGATGTCCCGGTATTTTTAGAATCCTTGCGACGTATTGGTACGGTATCTGCGGTAATTCCCAAGAGAAGCTCAATTAATAAACAAGTGCTTGAGCAGTTGCGCGAAGCCGGGTACCCGATTTTTGATTTTGGGCGGCAAAATATTCAGGAGGAGCATTTTTTAGAAAAGATTTTTAATGATGATAAGCCATACATCGTTCTTGATGTTGGTGGTTATTTTGCGAATAGTCATTTATTCACAGTAGCGGGTAAGAAAATTATTGGCATAGTTGAAGATACCGAAAACGGATTTCAGAAATACGAGACAGTCATCAAGCACGAGGGATTCCCTTATTCGGTGTTTTCCGTGGCGAGGAGCCCATTGAAGAAAAACGAGGATGATTTAGTCGGGTATAGTGTAGGCTACTATACTGAATTTATCCTTCGACGAGAGCATCTCTTGCCAAGATATTCCCGATGCGCAATCGTTGGATATGGGAAAGTTGGTAGAGGAATTGCTAAGTACCTGTTCATGCAGGGTATAAAGCCGGCTATTTTTGATATTAATCCCGTGCGGATGGTTCAAGCGTTCAAAGATGGATGCACACCTCAGAGCCGGGATGATCTATTATCAGAAGCAGATGTAATTTTTTGCGCTACTGGCAGTAAGAGCATTACTGCCGCCGACTTTCCAAAATTAAAGACTGGTTGTTTTATCGCATCGGTTACCTCGTCAGATGATGAGTTCAATTTACAAAAATCTTCGCATGGATACCGCGAAGAGGAAATTGATCAGTTTGTAACCAAGATGATTGGAGAGCGTAATTATTTCTATCTTCTTAATAATGGGAATGCTGTCAATTTTATTGTTCCCGGTGATCGAGCGGGAAATTTCATCAGGCTCGTTCAGGGAGAATTAATCGCTTGTGTTGGGCGACTAGCTAGTGGTTTTGCGCGCACAGGTATTCACGAGCTAAGCGAAAAAGATCACATGCATATTGCGAGTGTATTTTTGAGTAAATACGGTGATGTCTCAATTTCGGAACAGGGGACCGTATTTTAAACTCCTAGAATCTCCTTAACTTTCTTAAGAATGGCATCCAATTCATCGGATTTTTTCATGAAGTGAACCGCGCCGAGCTCCTGTGACCATCTGGTCATTCTCTTTTTTACGCCCGCAAGGCAAAGGGAGCAAAATAGACGTTAAGATCATTTTCGCCGATAGACAGAGTGGGTGCCGCGGAGAGGGCATCTTCAATAATCTGCTTGAGGAGTAAGGCTTCCTGTCCGGCGCTCCTATTATCGCGCTCGGTAATTATGGCGATCATTTTTAATGCGCGCTGGGCACTGGCGCTCGCCAAATCCATCTTATGCTGCTCTTTAAATGCGAAAAAGCGGATTAATTCGCTGCCGAGATTGGCCATCAGGAAGGGAGTGGTGCGCTCTGGGGTCATAGAATTAATTTCTCAATTATTTTTCTCATTGACTGCCGGACTAGCTCAGATTCCACGGTCATTTTTCGATTATTGGCCGCCGGGCGAATATTAATAAGCGAGGTGTATTCGATCCAATCTTCACCAGAACGTTCTGGATAGATGTTAAATCCCCAGAGAGACTACTGATGGGAGCCCTGTTCAATTAAAATAGTATTTGCGTCCATGTGATACTCGCCGCCAAGCGCAATAATTTCTCGCTCGATATCGACAACACCCTTCACCATATCAATATAAAACTCCTTCGCAAGCGCGAGTGCCTCTAATCGGGTGATGGGCTGCGAGATTATTTTGATATTCATCCTCAGAGGAATTAAACGTTATAAGGCGTGGCTATGATTGCGCCTCCAGAATCTCTTTCACTTTCTTTACGATATCATCGAGTTCGTCGCTCTTTTTCATAAAGTGGACCGCACCGAGCTCCTGGGCCATCACGTTATTTTTCATGCGGCGATACGCAATTTTTTAATTTCAGCCTTAAAATAGGCGATCAGCTCGGCGCGTGTTACCGGTGCTGTTAAAAAGTGGATTGGCTCATCAACGACATCATCCAAATAGATCAACTGCTCAAGGAAGAGGCGGTCAGTAAAGGCGTGGGCATATTTTTGTTGCGCGTCGGTAAGGATTTGCGCGAGGGTCGTGATGGTGCCTTGAAGGCAATAATACAAATCAAGGTAATCTTTGAGCGCGCCGCGCCGACCGATCGTGTACGCTTTAGTGGTGGCGATTTCGCGTGCCGAGAGAAGGGTATGCCCAGCTTCGGTAACCAGCGGGAAGAGGAGCGGGAACGGATAGTAGACCAAAGAGACTTTGATATCGTCAACTGAGACAGTGAGCTCGTCCGCCGTGGCAATCAGAGGTGTCACCACTGAGCCGGTCAACATCTTTTCTAAGTTATCAAGCGCGTTTTTCGGAATTGGTTTAGGGGAGAAAAAATCAAAATCAACTGACTGGCGGTGTCCGATCTGGAGCGCGAGTGCTGTTCCACCGGCGAGATACAAAGTGCTGCCGACGTGTGCCAGTTTGGCCCAAAGCGCACCGCCGTTAGACGTTAATGATTCGAGATGAAGGTGAGGCATGGGTAATAGGGAACACTTGACTGGCGAGTACATAGGCTCTTTGACGCATAGCACTCATCGGTGTTTGCTCAATAACAGTAGCAACTCCCTTCGGACCGTACTGTGTCGCAATCCACCGCCAATGGCGCAAATCACCATAGTTAATGGCTTGGGTAATGAGTAAAGTTTTATGCTGGCTTGGGTCGAGCTTGGCAAAATCAGACGACCACAGAATTGGGCGGAAAAATTCCGGGATTACTTGGTTCATACAGGGCTATTATATCATAAAATGGGCCCAAAATCGAGCTCCTAGATTTCATTAAGTTTCGAGAATCTCTTTCACCTTTTTTACGATGTCGTCCAGCTCGTCGCTCTTTTTCATGAAGTGGACCGCGCCGAGCTCTTGCGCCATTTGGTCGTTCTCTTTTTTCACGCCCGGCCATGGGTAAAGGAGATTGCTAAAGAAGGCGATGCGGATATCTTTGGTCGCTGCGTTGTGCTTGAGCTCTAACACCGCCTCGGTGCCGTTCACGTTCGGCATCTGGATATCCATGATAACGAGATCGGGGATAAGGCTTTTGGCTTTTTGAATAGCCTGGGCGCCGTCAGAGGCTTCAGCTATCTGATATCCGGAGGCGAGCAGCTTAGCAGAGAGAACCTCCTTGAAGTCGTTGTCGTCGTCCGCGATGAGAATTAATGGGGGAGTCTTCATAATGGAATGATTAATTTACAAGTTTACGAATTTACAAATCAATATTCAAATTTACGGGTCAATTTTAGAATTCTCAGTGGAGGTACGGACGATCGCGTGGAAAATGAGGGTTAGTTCTTTCGCCTCCTGCCACAGCCTTTGGCTTCCAGCGGAAGATTCAGGGACCGCATGTTTTATGAGCCTTAACCAGTATTTTGTCTCGTGTGACTCTTTTTTGCAAATCCCGATTTTGTGCTTGAAGTCTTTCTTTGACTCAGCATCATTCGCTTCGCAGTAGTTTGCTCCTACGCTCGTCCCTGCTCTTACGAGCTGTGATATGAGCGGCTGTTATCTGATTTTTTGGTAAAGACTTGGCGAAGGTGATAATATCTTCAGCGAATCTGGTAGTACGCTCTTCTAGTCGTACTTTCTATCATTGCCGACTTTCTCCATTGATTTGTAAATTCGGTAATTCGTAAATTGTACATTACCTCTTGTACGTTATCCCAGTACTCTGGGCAACCGGCTTCGCCAGCGCCTCACGAACCTTAACCACGAGCACATCATAGTCGCCGCTCTTTTTGAAGTAATCCATGGCGCCGATCTCTTGGGCGAACTTGCGGTTTATCTCCGTGACCGAGGGCCAGGTGTCGCCCAGGTTGGTGAGGAAGATGATGCGGATACCGGCGGTCTGCGGGTTCTCGTGGAGCTCCATCGTCGCTTGGATACCGTCCTTGTCGGGCATCTGGACATCCATGAGAATGAGGTCGGGGAGAAGCTTCTTGGCGAGCTCAACGCCCTCCTTCCCATTCGTGGCCGTCTTTACGGCGAATCCTTTTGAAGTTAATTTCGCCTCCGCAATATCACGGAAGTCCTTTTCGTCGTCAACGATGAGAATGACGGGGAGATTGTTCATGGGGATAGTGTGTAGGGACGTAGCGCGTAGGAGGGTAGGGTCGTAGTGAGGCGGGGACGTAGTGCGTGGGTTGTCATCCTGAACGCAGTGAACGGATCTAGATTCTTCGCAAGGCTCAGAATGACTACACAACTGCCCTACGATTGCGAA
>Ga0163150_10002180_pt1 | contig 30929 bp, 35 predicted proteins | sample OliLakLV19P2IB_FD_148628 | JGI IMG/M metagenome (GOLD analysis project Ga0163150, IMG submission 148628) | Freshwater microbial mat bacterial communities from Lake Vanda, McMurdo Dry Valleys, Antarctica - Oligotrophic Lake LV.19.P2.IB | ecosystem: Environmental > Aquatic > Freshwater > Lake >...
AATTATTCCATCGTCTGATGCAACAAGCACTCGCCCTGGAGCCGATTCTCAGTCGAGATTTAAACGAAAAGTATGTATCTATCACCCACAACATGTAGTGGGTACTGGGTTAATGTGCATACCCCAGTAAAAGTAATATGAATCTAAGCAAGGAAAGAGTTTATTCTATAGAAAGTCGGGAATATGCATTGACGGGATCTGGACACGCCCTTAACAGATAGGCATCCCCACCGGGGGAACCCCAACACCGTGTCGCCCGCGTCTCCGAACGCGGCCCCATCCCTCCTATCTTTTTCCCTCGTATAGGTATGAAACGCCTCCTGAATATCCTGGTGCTTGCGCTGTTCCTGGTCCCGGCCGTCAGCACAACGCTCCTTGAGTCCGCTTCCGCCCTTTCTCTCCCGACGACGGGCACGCGCATCACCGATTCCCTGCTGGAACGAGTCGCGGAACGTGCAGAACAACGGAAGAGAACGGACCAGGAAAGCGCCCATGAAGTCGGCAGCGGTCCGGTCACCGCTCCTGTCAACGACGTGAACGTCACCCAGACGGTGGAAAGCTTCCGTGCGGAAGTCGTACGTCTCGTGAACGCGGAACGCAAGAGCCGCGGCCTCTCCGCGTACAACTACAACTCGATACTCGAAAAGTCCGGCCAGGACTACGCCGTCCATATGGCCGATACCAACTGCTTCTCGCATACCGAATGCGGCAGCACCCTGAAACAACGCATGCACGCCTCGGGCTACTACCAGGGCGGACGCAGGAGCTACAGCTACGGCGAGAACATCGCGCGCGGCCAGAAGACGGCTGCCATCGTCATGAAGGACTGGATGAATTCCACCTCGCACCGCAACGCGATCCTGAGCACGAAGTACCTGGATATCGGCATCGGCAAGTCCGGCACCTACTGGGTGCAGCACTTCGGCGCGATCCGCTAACCTCGCATCCGAGCCAACGAAAAAAATTGTTCTTTCCTCTTTCTTCGCTAAGCAAAGCTCCCCTTTCCCATTAAGGGAAAGGGGCAGGGGGATAGGGAAAAAGAATCTTCAGCCCTCTATCCATCCTTTCTATCTGAAAACGGTAGAATGTATCTTTGTATCCAATCTGAAGGGTAGAAATACGTCGCATCGTCCGGGGGCAATATCTCCCGGGCGCTTCGGCGTAAGCGGTTAAAAGGCTTCTATTCCTATTTCCACTGAATTATGCTATAATATAAACAAGCCACCTAGTGCTTCACACAAACAAAAAACTCATGCTTTTCACTTCCAAAATCACGGCATTCTTCCTCTCGGCGAGTCTGCTGACAGGGCAGGTTGCAAACACCGATCCGCGCCCGGTGGAATATATCAGCCGCGCCGAAGTCGTCATGGCTCTCATCCTCGCGCGCACGCCCGACTTTCCCGCGATCAGGAATACCGGACGTTTCCCCGATGTACCGAAGGGTATGTGGTACGAGCCGACGATGCTGCTTGCTGAACGATACGGCATCATCGCGGCCGACCCGGCGACGAACATGCTCCGTCCGACGGAATCCGTGACGCGCGCGGACTTTTTGAAAATGCTGACACTGACATTCGGGTTACCCGTGAATTATCCGCACCGGTACGGCGACGTGCCGACGGGATCGTGGTTCGATCATTACGCCGGTCTCGCTCAGCACTATCGCCTGTTCCCCGGGGAATCGACGCGCCTCGAACCGCAGCGCATCATCACGCGCGATGAGGCGATGAAAGCGTTCCGGCTGTTCGAACGGCTCCGCGAGCGGGAGCAGGATCTGCGGCTCGAGCAGGACATGGCCGGCGATCAGGCGGCGAACAAACTCAAGCTCTACACGGTAATCTCGACACGCCGCATGCGCGTCACCTTCATCGAAGACGGCAAGCAGGAACAACCGAGGAAGATCACCAAACCCGTGAAGCTGCCGCCGTCTCTCCCGGAGATGCGCACGGTTATCCTGCAGACGGTCAACGATATCCGCGTCAAAAACGGCCTCGAACCGCTGACGTACAACAGCCGTCTTGAGCAATCGGCTCAAGCCTTCGGCGAACGCATGGCAGCGGAAGGATTCTTCGCGCACGTCACGCCCGACGGCCAGACACTCAAAGACCGCATCCGCGAGACCGGCTACTACAACCGCGACTTCTCGAATGATTGCTACTGCGTGAAGGGATACGCCCTCGGGGAGAATCTCGCGCGCGGACAAAAGACTGCGGAAGAAGCGGTGAAGGCGTGGATGAAGTCCCCTTCCCACCGCGACGCGATTCTCAATCCCGACTACAGGGAACTCGGCATCGGCGTTGCCGCCGGCATCTGGGTCCAGCACTTCGGTGGCGTGTTGCTCCCCGGTGAAACCGTCCACAGTGCGGCGGATTGAGGCTTATTTAAGCCTTTAAAGACGCCAGCATCCTACCGAACTCCTCCGCGGCGTCGGGGCCGTTTGCCGTGACGATCTTCCCGTCGACCGTGACCGGCTCGCCGGTATAGGTCGCGCCGTGTTTGGTGATGAACCGTTCCTGCTCGCCGTCCGTATCGTGCACCGTCGCTCTCTTCCCGCGCAGCACGCCCGCCGCAGCGAGGATGGTCGGCGCGATGCAGATGGCTCCGACGATCATGTCGGCTTTCGCCGCCACACGTGCGACGTTCAGCGCATCAAAATCCTGCACCAATTTCGCCGCCCCCGGACCGCCGATGAACGCGATACGATCGAACCGCGACACGACGACGTCGCGCAGCGCGATCTCCGCATTGATCGACCCGCCGAATTTGCCCGTGCACGGGCCCGCTTCCGTACTCGCGACCGTGATCGAGAATCCCGCATCATCCAGCCCTTTTCGGGTACCCGCGAGTTCGACATCCTGATAGCCTTCCTTCGCGATGACGATGAGTACGTTCTTCATGATTGTTCAGTATACCGTCTCTTACATCAGCTGTCAGATTTTGCCCGGAAAAATCCGCGATCGAGGTCGAATGTCACGCATTTATGCGCGTTGAAGTTTTCCTCCAGTACCGCCGTGTGAAAATGGACGCTGATGGAAAGTATCCGGTCTTTGACCTCATCGACGATGAGCGTGACATCCTCCAGTCCCAGGGCATTCAATTCGCCGATGATCGCGGGCGTCCGCAGAAATTTATTCTTTCCGAGTCTCTGATCGCATGCTTCCCGTACATACCGCGCGACGATAGTCCGGCTGCCGACGGCACGCGGTAAAACTTCATCACCCTTTTCGAAGTAATCGATCGACATAGGGAAGAGACGTTACTCCTTCTTCTCGCCTTCGGGCTTCGCATCCGGAGCCGGCGGGGTCGTCGGCTTGGGTGCCTTGGGCTTGTTCACGACGAGGTTGCCGCCCACGATCTGATCCTTCGCGACTTCCTTCACTTTGGGCGTCGATGCATCGACCTGTGCGGCCTTTTCCTGGGCTTCCGCGGCTGCGAGCCTGGCGGGATCGACCGGCTTGAGGAGCTTGAGACCGAGGATCGTCGCCTGAGCGTTGACGAGCTTGTTTCCGGTGCCGAAGCGCTTGGCCAGCACGTTCTGGACGCCGGCATGATCAAGGATCACGCGCAGCGCGCCGCCGGCGATGATGCCGGTTCCCTCTGATGCCGGCATGAAGCGGAGCTTCGCGGCTTTGAATTTCACATCGACGTCGTGCGGAATCGTTCCCTTGATGAGCGGCACGCGGATCATGTTGCGACGTGCGGCTTTCACTGCTTTCTGCACCGCTGCCTGGACTTCATTGGCCTTGCCCGTTCCCAGACCTACCTTGCCCTTGCGGTTACCGACAACGACCACTGCGCGGAAGCGCATGCGGCGCCCTCCTTTCACGACGCGCGTGACGCGATCGACCGAGAGCGTCGTCTCCGTGAATTCGGACGGTTCACGCTGGCCACGGCCACCTCGACGGTCACCGCGATCGCGGCCTCCGCCTCCTGGCCTGTCTTGATTGGTTGTCTTGGGCATGAATCAGAGTTGAGAAATTAAAACGTTAGTCCGCCTTCGCGCGCGCCGTCTGCAAGCGCTTTGACGCGACCGTGGTACTGGTAAGCATTGCGATCGAAGACGACGGTCGTGACACCCGCGTCCTTGGCTTTCTTGGCGATCAGTTCTCCGACTTTCTTCGCGCCCTCAAGATTCATATTCGCCTTCGCCTCTTTGCTGGACGCCGCGCACAGCGTCTTGCCGGACGCGTCATCGATCACCTGCACGCGGATTTGCGTGAGGGAGCGATACACCGTAAGACGCGGACGCTGTGACGTGCCACGGATGCGGGAGCGAATGCGGCGCTTGCGGTTCTGCCGGTCCTGGAGTTTTCGTGGTAACATTGCGGGAGGAGGTGGAGAGACGTGCGAATCGCACGTCTTTACAGTTATGCGGCCTTGGCGGTAGCGGCCTTGCCCACCTTGCGGCGGACGTATTCATCGCTATAACGGATGCCTTTGCCCTTGTACGGCTCTGGCGGGCGGAGTTCGCGGATCTGTGCCGCGACCTGTCCGACGAGCTGCTTGTCGGCGCCGCGGATGCGCAGGATATTCTTGTTCTTCTCGTCCTGCACGATTTCGATCTTCTCCGGAATGCTGTAATCGATCGGGTGGCTGTAACCGAGGAGGAGCTGGAGCAGGCGGGGGCCCTTGAGGTTGGCTTTGTAACCGACGCCGATGATCTCGAGTTCTTTCTGGTAACCGTCATTGACGCCCTTCACCATATTGGCAAGGAGCGCACGGGTCAGACCATGGCGGGCGCGTGCCTCCTTGGTATCACCCTTGCGTTCGACTTTCACGTCGCTGCCTTCGATCTTCACCGTCACCTGGGGCAGGAGCGTGTACGTGAGTTCGCCTTTGGGCCCCTTCACATGCACGACGTCGCCTTTCACCTCGACGGTGACGCCGGACGGGAGAGCCACTGTTTTGTTTCCGATTCGAGACATATTACGCGATGGTGCAGAGAACTTCGCCGCCGATTTTCTTCGAGCGTGCTTCTTTGTCGGTCATGAGACCCTGGCTCGTCGTGAGGATGGCCGCGCCGTATCCGCGGAGCACCGGCCTGAGATCGGTCGACTTGCTGTAGATGCGACGGCCGGGGGTGCTGACGCGTTCGAGGGTGAGCTTCTTGCCCTCGACGAACGTCACTTCGATATTCTGCTTCGGCTTTTCGCCGGTCACTTCGTAGCTTTCGATCCATCCCTCGCGCTTGAAGAGTTCGCAGAGTTCTTCCTTGATCCGTGACCACGGCGCGCTCGTCGTCTTGCGTCGTGCGGACTGCGCGTTGCGCATCCGGGTAAGGAAGTCGCCGATGGGGTCGTTTACGACAGTCATGATTACCAGGAAGATTTCATAATACCGGGGATTTCGCCGTTCGACGCCAGTTCCCGGAAGCAGATGCGGCAGACTCCGAAGAATCTCATGAATCCGTGGCGGCGTCCGCACAGCTTGCAGCGGTTGTAGATGCGAGTGGAGAACTTCGGCTTCTTTCCCGCGGCCTTTGCCTCGAGGAATTCCTCAAGTCTTTTCTTCTGGCTGTTGACGAGTGCTTTGCGGGCCATGGAGGCGAAGAAGGGGGAAGGGCGGAAGCTGGGGGATTCTCTAGAAGAGTGGCGTATTGGTCAAGGAAGTCACAGACCTGCCGCTTCTGCAGTTTTGCGGTCCGGACGGAAAGGGATGCCCACCTGTTTGAGCAGGGCCTTGGCCTCTTCGTCGGTCTTTGCGGTTGTCGTGATCTGGATCTGCATGCCGAAGGTTTTCTGAATGTCCCCTGCCGGAATCTCCGGGAATACCGTCTGATCCTTGAGACCGAGGGCATAGTTGCCGTGGCCGTCCATCTTGGTCGGGAGGCCGCGGAAGTCGCGAATGCGCGGAAGAACGTAGCTGACCAGGCGGTCGATGAACTCTTCCATCTTGCGTCCGCGCAGCGTGACCATGGCGCCGACGACGAGACCCTTGCGGATCTTGAAGTTGGAGATGGCCATGCGGCTCTGGCGGAAGACGGGCTTCTGACCGGTGATCTTCTGGAGGGATTCTGCGATGAACTCCTGCATTTCCTTTCCTTCCATTTTGCTGCGGTTGATCCCCACGTTCACGATGACCTTCTGGATCTTCGGGAGAGCGTGGACGTTGTCGATCTTCAACTCTTTCTTGAGAGCGTCGGCGATCGGGCCGCGGAGCCGGTCATGGAGGGTTGCGTACTTCATAATAATTAACCGCCTTGTGCGCGGTGAGCCGTTTGAATGACATTGGAATCTCCGCCTGAGGTACCTCCCGCGGAACCGTCATCACCTCCCTTGCCCTTGGTACCGCGCTTCCAGAACGGAGTCTTGGCGGCTTTGGTTCCTTCTTCTTTCTTTGCTTCGGACTTCTTCGCGGGCTTGGCGCCCTTCGTGACGGCTGCCTTCTCGATCACTTCACCACTGAGCAGCGCGACGCGCTTCTTGGCACCGGTCTTAGCGTCGACCTTGTAGCCGATGCGCGTGGGCTTCTTCGTTTTGGGATCGAGGATCATGACATTACTCGCGTGGATACTCGCTTCGAATTTCACGCGCTGTCCGGCAGCCTGCGTCGTCTTCTTGATGTGGCGGACGCGCATGTTGATACCCTCCACGACGACGCGGTTCTGGGATTCGAGCACGCGCAGGATGCGGCCCTGCTTGCCCCTGTCCTTGCCCGTGATGACGACGATTGTGTCGCCGGTATGGAGCTTCATAAAACGTCGGGAGCCTGGGAGATAATTTTCTGGTAACCCTTCGCGCGCAGTTCGCGGGCGACCGGTCCGAAGACGCGGGTGCCCTTGGGCATGCCGTCCTTCTGGATGATCACGCATGCATTGTCATCGAATTTGATGCCGGACCCGTCCTTGCGGCGCGTCATGTTACGAATGCGGATGACGACCGCGAGTTCGACCGCCTTCTTCTTCACCGTGCCGCGCGGGGCCGCCTCCTTGATGGAGACGATGATGCGGTCGCCGATGTGGGCGTACCGGCGGCGCGTTCCTCCGAGTACACGGATACACATCGCCTGCTTGGCGCCTGTGTTATCTGCCACCGTGAGGTAGGTCTGCTGCTGGATCATTTGGAAGTAGTAGAGGAAGCGGTAGATTCAGTGGAAATTTTGGGTGCGACTTTTTCGCGGTGGATGACTTTTTCGATGCCCGCCTCTTCGACGAGCTCGCTGACGCGCGGGACGCGCTTCACCACCTCCGTCACCTTGAAGTGCTTGTGCTTACTGAGCGGGCGGCACTCCGTGATGATGACTTCGTCGCCTACGGCCAGATCCTCCATCTTGTTCGTGTCGGCGAGGAATTTCTTGCTGACGCGGTAGCTCTTCTTATAGAGCGGGTGCGACTTGCGGCGATGCTCGGTCACTGTGACGGTGTTCTGCATCTTGGCCGATGTGATGATTCCCTGCTTGGTGAGCATTATTTGGAGGAGGAGGATTTCTTGCCCCGCTTGACGGGAGCGGCCACTCTAGAGGCTTTGGGTGCGTCTTTCAACTCCGCATTGTCCGTTCCGGACGTCATTTTCTCGTGCTGGATCGTGAGGAGCCGTGCGAGGTACAAACGCTCTTTGCGCAGTTTTGCGGTGTCCTTTTCGCTCTGCATGCGGACGGCGAGGCGGAGCTTGCTGACGACGCCCTGCTTTTCGCCGATTTCGCGCTGCAATTCCTGCGGCGACATCTTGCGGAGCTCGGTGGTGGTGGCGAATGCTGACATGATCAGGATAAGAGGGAGGTGATGATCTTCGTCTTCAGCGGAAGCTTATGGCTCGCGAGGCGGAGTGCTTCGCGCGCCTTTTCCTCGGAGAGACCGTCCATTTCGAAGACGATGGCTCCGCGGTTGATGGTCTGGGCAAAGTATTCGAGCGAACCTTTTCCGGCTCCCATCGGCACTTCGGCGGCTTTGCGCGTCACCGGCGTGTGGGGGAAGATGCGGATCCAGATTTTGCCGCCGCGCTGCACCGAGTGCGTCATCGCTTTGCGGGCCGCTTCGATCTGGCGGGCCGTGATCTCGCCGCTCTCCGTCACCTTGAGTCCGATTGAGCCGAAGGCGAGCGTGGTACCGCGCGACGCCTTGCCGCGAACCGCTCCGCGGTTCCGGTGCTGCTTGCGATACTTGATCTTCTTGGGCTCTAACATTGTAAGAAGGAAAAGGAAAAGAAGAGATTACTTGGGATTATTCTGGGGGTTGAGACTGGCTGACTGCGCCTGCTGAACGTTCTTGAACACCATTCCTTTAAAGACCCACACCTGGATGCCGATCGTGCCGAACTTCGTGACGGCATGGCGCTTCGCGAACTGGATGTTCGCGCGAAGGGTCTGCAGGGGAATGTTGCCTTCTTTGAACGTCTCGCCGCGTGCGATTTCCGCGCCATTGAGGCGGCCCGAGACGGAGATCTTCACACCAAGTGCGCCGGACTGGATCCCCTTCTCCATCGACATCTTGCAAGCGCGGCGGTACGGCATGCGGCGCTGGATCTGTCCCTGGATGGTCTCGGCGATCACGTGTGCGTCCGCGTCGGGGTTGCGGAGTTCCTGAATGTCGACTTCGAAGCTGCCGCCGAAGCGGTGCTCAAGATCCTTACGGAGGTCCTCGATCGCCGCACCCTGCTTTCCGATGATCACGCCCGGCTTGCTGCTGACGATCGACACGCGTGTCTTCTTGCCGCGCTCGATCTGGATGTCGCTGATACCCGCATCCTTCAATTTTTCCTGGATGTGGCGCTTCACGTACTGATCCTGCAGGAAGAGATCGCGATACTTCTTGCCGCGCGCGAACCACGTGGAGGACCACATGTGCGTGATACCGATTCGGAAGCCGTTGGCGTTAACTTTCTGACCCATAATTAAGCGGAAGCGGAAGAAGATTCAGAGGAAGATTTTTTTGCGGGGCTCTTCTGGCTCTTTGTGCCGGAACTTTTTACATGATTTTTCGCATCCTGTGAAGGCTTCTTGGCTGTTTTTGCGGCTTTGGGAGCGTCTTTCCCCGCTTTCTCATTGGCATCATCTTTGATACCGAGCGTCACGGAAATGTGGCTGAGGAACTTCGTCATCGGACGCATGCGTCCGCGGGCCATCGGCACGCCGCGGCGGTAACCGACGCTCTGGTTGACGACGATCGTCTTGATGACCAGAACCGAGGGATCCTGCTTGTCGTTGTGCTCCGCGTTGGCAACGGCCGAACGGAGAAGCTCTTCGATCATGCGCGCTCCTTTCTTGTGTGTGCGCTTCAGCGACTCCATCGCTTCGGCCACGGGCATGCCGCGGACCATCTTGGCGATCAAGTTGGCTTTCTTCGGCGCGATGCGGGCGGAACGGAGATGAGCTTTCATGACTGAGGGGAGAAAATCTTATTTCTTGGCGGGAGCTGCAGGCGCTGCGGCTGCGGGAGAGGCGGCTGCTCCGGGAATGCCCGCCGCAGCCTGACCGGCCGCCTGACCTGCGGCCATCTTGCCGCCGTGACCCTTGAATTTCGTGGTCCAGGAGAATTCACCGAGTTTGTGCCCCACCATCTGCTCCGTCACGTAGACGGGCAGGAACTCCTTGCCGTTATGAACCGCGAACGTGAATCCGACGAACTCCGGCGGAATGTCGCAGTCGCGTGCCCACGTCTTGATGATCTTCTTTTCGCTTTTGGCGATCATCGCGTTCACCTTCTTCTGAAGTTTCGCGTCGATGTGGGGGCCTTTGGAGAGTGAGCGTGACATAGGAGGTGGAAATGGTGGAGGGTGGCCGTAGAGACGTGCGATTCGCACGTCTCTACGGAAGGGGTTATTTTTTCTTATTCTTTTTGACGCGGCGTCGGACGACCATGTCGTTGCTGCGATTCTTGCGCTTGCGGGTCTTCACGCCGAGAGCCTTCTTGCCCCAGGGAGTCTTGGGGGCTTTGAGACCGATCGAGCTGTGACCTTCACCTCCACCGTGCGGGTGATCGACCGCGTTCATCGCGACTCCAAGTACCTGCGGGCGGCGGCCCATCCAGCGGACGCGGCCGGCCTTGCCGATGGAAATCAAATTATGTTCGGGGTTGCTGACCGTACCGATCGTCGCGGCGCATTCCTTGCGGACCTTGCGCATTTCGGTCGAGGGCAATTGGATCAACGCGTAGTCGCCGTCGAAGCCGACGAGCGTGGCGGATGCGCCGGCGGAGCGGACGATCTTGCCGCCGCGGCCGGGCTGCATTTCGAGGTTGAATACCTTGTATCCGACCGGGATGTACTGCAGCTGCATGCGGTTGCCCGTCTTCACCTTCGTGCGCTCGCCCGAGACGATCTGATCCCCCGCCTTGAGTCCCTGCGGAGCGAGGACGTAACGCTTTTCGCCGTCTATATAATGAACGAGTGCGATGCGCGCGGTGCGGTTGGGATCGTATTCGAGGTGGATGACCGTCGCCGGGATATTCATCTTGTCGGTCTGGCGGAAGTCGACGGCGCGGAACAATCTCTTGTGGCCGCCTCCGCGATGGCGGATCGATATGCGGCCGCGCCCGTCGCGTCCGGAGATGCGCTGCTTGCCGTGCGACAGGCTCTTTTCGGGCCGTTTCTTGGTGAGATCCGAGAAGTCCGCGACCGTCATTTGACGGCGTGCGGAGGTCGTTGGTTTCATCTTCTTCATCGGCATGGGAGAGGTGGGATCAGTTGGCTTTGAATTGAGCTAAATCGAGAGCTTTGCTTTTGGATGACAATGTGACGAGTGCCTTCTTCCCCGCATGCCTCTTCGTGAAGCTCCTTCCGGCACCGAGCGCGCGGCTTTTCTGGCGGACGTGCATCACGCGAATGGACGTCACTTCGACGTCGAAGTATTCCTTGAGTGCTTTGAAGACGTCGACCTTGGACGCGGCGGGGTCCACGCGGAGCGTGTACGTGCGCTCGCCCTTCAGGCGTTCTGCCTTCTCAGTGACGAAGCCGCCGACGATGACTCGGGAGAGGTCCATAATGATCAGGAAGATTTCTTGGAAGATGCTTTCTTTTTGGATTCGGTGGATTCCTTCTCCTTCGATTCCTCAGGTTTTGAAGATTCTTTCTTCTTGGATTCGGAAGCCGTTTTCTTCTTCAGATTGGCTGCCGTCTTCTTCTTGGAAACGGGCTTCTTGGTCATTTTTTTGGCTGCCTTCGGCGCTTTCTCTTCTACGGGCTTGGAGGCCTTGGACGTCTTTGCCGCGCGGTCGTTCTTGCCGAACAACTTGTTGGCCCTGTCGAGCGCGTCGACAAGGAAGATCAGATGGCGCGCGTTGAGAACGTCTTCGGGGTTGAGGTAGCTCGCGCTGACCGTCTTCACGCCTTCGATGTTGCGTGCGGACATCGAGAGGCTGTTATGCGTGCCGTCGGTGATGAGGAGCACTTTGCGTCCGTGTTGCAGCGGCATCTTCTTGAGCATGTCGGCGACGGCCTTCGTCTTGATCGTCTCGGGATAACTGTCGATGCCGAAGACGTTGCCCTTGCTCGCCTGCAGACTGAGACAGGCGCGGAGCGCCGCATGGCGCATCTTGCGGGGCATGTCCTTGATGTAGTTCTTGTCGTTGCGCGGACCGAAGGTCTTGCCGCCTCCGCGAAGGAGCGGGGAACGGACGGCTCCGCGGCGGGCCTGACCCGTGTGCTTCTGAGCGTATAATTTCTTGGTCGAACCCCGTACTTCTCCGCGTGTCTTCACGTGAGCGGGACTCTGGCGGCGGTTGCTCTGCTGGCGGACGACTGCCTGGTGGATCAGCCCCCAGTTCACCTCTTCTCCGAAGAGAGTTGCGGGCAGATCAAGCTGCTTGAGCTTGGAGCCGGTGGCGGAGTAGACATCGATCTGCATAAAAAAGGATTACTTGGAAGCTTCGAGAGTAAGGAAGACGTGCGCCCCGTTCGGTCCGGGGACGGGTCCTTTGATGGCGATGAGGTTCTTTTCGGTGTCATTCATGATCACAGCACGATGCTTGATGGTAAGTTTTTCGTAGCCCATGTGTCCGGCCATGCGGTGTCCTTTGAAGACGCGGCCCGGATCGGCGCGCATACCGATGGATCCCGGCTCGCGCTTGAAGTGTGATCCGTGCGTGCGGGGTCCTCCGGCGAAGTGGTGGCGGCGCATGACTCCCTGGAAACCCTTGCCTTTGGAAATGCCTTCGACCGTGACCATGCTCTCCTTCGGCAAAACGTCCGCTTTGACGGTTTTACCTGCTTCGAAGCCGTCGAGAGACTCGACCTGGAATTCTTTCTGCACGCTGTAGCGGGTGTGATTCTTTCCCTTTCGCGACTTCCACTCCTTGGCACCGATTCCGAGGACGACCGCATCATAACCGTCCTTATCCTTGGTTTTGGTGCGAACGACGACGTTCGGGAGGATTTCGAGATACGTCACGGCGACCGCCTCCCCCGTGGGAAGAAATGCGCGGGACATGCCGACTTTTTTGGCGATGACACCTATCATAATAAGGAAGTGTTGAGCCGGTTGGCTCGGAAGTACTTGGAGGTTCTTCTGGTCCGCTTATTTCCCGTAGGAAAGGCGGACTCGAACGTAAGGGGCCAGAAAAACCATTTCCTGGCGGTCCGAGCGAAGTGCGGAGAGTTTAGGAACCTTTTAAGGAGGAGTCAAATAGAAAATGATGTCATATTGCTCCATAGAACGCGAAATTTGGAGGCCCCCAGGGTGTTATGTCGATGAAGTTACACACATCGCTGGTTCTGATTTGTCATCAACGGTTTCTCCTTTCTTGTCCGTGATACAAGAAAGGAGCAAAGAAAATCGCCGCCGATCAATGCCGCTCCATTCCACGGATGCCGATACTCGGGATGGTACGGTGATCGGCGGGATCCTGTTAGATGCTTAGATGTATGTGTTTGTTGTTTTGTTTCACAACTGCTGCGAATCCGTCGCATAGCAAAACACCGAAGCGGAAGCTGTGCTTTCGCCTTCGGCGCGCTGGAGGCAACGCGAAGCTTTGCCGGAGGCGCTCCTCGCCGGAAAGAGAGCACATGAGAGAAAACCCGGAGGGTTGTCTTTCATGCATTATTCATCCCCTCTTCATCCTTACCTTCACCCACCGGACGCCGCATACAAGGAAATAGGTCCACAGGAAGGATAGAACAAATCCGATGCCCGATCCGGCCGAGACGGAGGTATTCGCGAACAAACGCACGATGGGAATCGTCGGCCACGCAAAGACCGTCGCCGGCAGCATCAGGCCATACATATATTCCGCGCATCCCCCGCTGCCATCGAGCGCGCAGGTGATTCCCGCAAAAAATAAAAACATAGCGAGCACGCTGATCATCAGTGCGATCACGATTACCCAGGCAGTCGGACGGAAGAAGGACTTCATTGGTTGGAAGACTAGCATATTTAAAATACACGCGGGACTTCCTCGGAGAAATTTCACGCCGCCATATTCATCTTCTCCATAAATTTCACGACAAGGTATGAGTTGATGTCGGGGTATCCTTCCTCTCCCGCTTCCACCCGTTCATCGTTGTCCTCGATTACGTGATCGAGGATGGCGGGTACATCCACTTCCAATTTCAGATATTCATCAAAGATGCGATCGATAACCTTCATAGGGATATTTAAACCCATTCACAAAACATTGTACAGCCGTTTGAGAATGGCCAATCTGTCATAAAAAGCCCTATAAGCCGTCACACAATATGTCTTACCCCATACTTTCTATGAACACCCGACGATTCGTTACGAAGAACAGTCTCGCCCTGCTCGGCATCGGTGCCGCAGCGGGAGGCGCGCTCGGCATGTATCTCTATCGCAGTCCCCGGCTCCGCCGTCAGATGCGCAAGGCGAAGACCGTGAAGGAAGCGACGAGCATCCTCGCGGAGCAGATCCGTCATGACAGCGCGGACACCGCGCACGAGATCATGGCTGCGGCGGCGGACAACGCCGCGAAGAGTCTCAAGCAGACCCGCAGCGCTCTCGGTCTGAGATTTTTGCGCGGCCGCACGACCGCCAGGAAAGAAGCGAAGCACCTTAAGCGCGAAGTGAAGCGCTCCGCACAGACAACAAAAGCAGTGGCCACGGCCGCGAAGAACACCGCGGCACGCGAAGTCGAACATGTCGCACGCGAGGCGGCGGCATCCGGCAACCGCATCGCAAGTCAGGCGACGGCATAATCTGATGAATAGGAAAGCCCGGAGAAATCCGGGCTTTTTTGGCATTCCTCCGCTGCTTTGAGCCTGCAAAGAGCTTGATTCGGCTTACCGGCGCGCATAGCCTAGAGCACTATGGATTTTGGATTGCCTATCATGGAACTGCAGGATGCCAGACAGGTAATCAAACATATGCCGAAAGGACGTGTGGGCATCGCGCCAATCGAAACAATGGAAGATGATCCGAAAAATATTGATTTTAGTAATCCGCAGTTCCTTTCCCGCATGCGGGAACACAGCAGAGAGTATATCCATCTTATCCTTGTGCCCGATATACATCCGATTGCGGACCTACGAGTAGAACCGTCAGATCTGGATGACGCCTGCAGAGAAATCCTTGAGCGATGCATCGCAATAAATCTTGCCACGCGCAACAAAATCGATGACGTCGCACGTACGGTTTTTTCGCTTGAACAGTAAAGGCCCGTCGACGTTCCTCTCTACTATTTCCTTCGCCGTTCCCGCCAACACGCCGCGATAACGCAGAGGAAACACTTCTTCCTTACTGCGAAAAGAACTCTTCTTCAGATTGATTTTGGACGCAGCATGATGCTGAATGCCGTCAGAAGCACCTGTGCCATACACAATATGTTGGACAGTACTCTGGAACCGGAAGAGATAGCAGCTGTAATTGATCACTTCAGCGACGGTACGGAACAAACCGGCTCTATGTTGGGCGCGATTGAAGAACAGCTTAGAAAAGCATGTGATGAAAATGCAGAGTACTTCGTGAAGATTGCCGGCGTAACCCGTCATAGCAAAAAGGTCGGGGAAAGCCCGGCCTGAATGCCCGGAATGATCAGCCCAGAAGTTTGTCGAGCACCTTTTTGAATTCTTCATACGGCTGCGCGCCGTCGATCTGCGTTACCGCTCCTTCGTTGGTGATCACGAAGAACGTCGGCGTGCCGCTGACACCCGCCTCCGATCCCGCTTCGATATCGGCATCGACGATAGACGATGTTTTTTCGGCTTCCATGCATGAATTGAAATCACTCTGATCGATGCCCGTGATCTTCGCCGCCCACCTCTTGAGGTTGGCGAGCGTCAATGTCGCTCCGTCATCCTGCGCGTTGTAAATACTGTCATGCAGTTCCCACGACGGCTTCTGGCCGTCGCGCAGCGCGCACTCTACCGCGATGGCGGCAGGCATCGCTCCGGGGTGGAAGCTGAGCGGGTAGTTGCGAAAGACGTAGCGGATTTTGCCGGTATCGATGTAATCGGCCTTGAGGTGCGGGAACGTATCCGTGAAATGTCTGAGACAGAAGGGACACTCGTAGTCGCCGAACTCGACGATCGTCACGAGGGCGTTGGCGTTGCCGACACTCAATCCCCTGTCATCGAGGACGCTGCCATTGTCGAGAGGCGTCGTCGCGCTCGTGCGGATCCTGCTGTACGGCTTCTCGACGCCTTCATCCTTGATGCGGCGCAGTTCACGACGCGAGGGCTTGGTGCGGACGGGCTGTGCCTCGTCGTCCCAGAGTTCTTCGTCATCCCAGATGTCGTCCTCTTCACCGGCGGGAATCTCCCATTCGTCCGTCGGAACGGGGAACGACGGCAACCCCAATCCCCCGCCCATGAAGGCCGGGACGTGCGCCTGCAATTCTTCGACCGTCATCGAATCTTTAGGTCGCGCGACGACGAGATCGTTCGCGAGTTTTTGCGCCGTACCCTGGGCGCGGAAGTTCGCGGAGTCATCGCCGAATCCCGCGACGACGCTCGCAGCCAGGAAGACATCGGAGTTGGTCGTGTTGATCTTGATGAGGAACGGCCGATCGTTGCCGGCGGCGGATACCATCGGAAACTCACTCAGGATCGTATCGACGAGTTCGGGTTTGAACGTCAGTTCGTACTTGTGGCCGCCGTTGATGGCCGTGTGCACCATGTCATAGAGCTCATTCATGATCTCCGACTGCTCTCTGACGTGTTCTCTCGCCATCTCAAACAGCTCCGGCTTCATCGGCACTTCTATCCATTTGTGCAACGCCGCATTGAACGCCATGGTAAAAACCGGGTCAGCATAGGAACCCTCGATCGAATCGAGCTTCAGGAAGACGGACCCCTCCGTCATCGCCATCTGTCCCTTGAATCGCACTTTGATGCTCGATGCCGTGTCGACGAAGTCGACCGTCGTTTTCATCACCGCCTTCGCCGTCATCGGATCCGTGTTGCCCTGCTGCGATCCGCTGAACCACGCCGAGACGTAGTACGTTTCGAAGTGCGCATGCGCTTCGCCGCCGAAAGAACGGGCGGATTCGTCGAGGCGGATAGCCTCGAAGAGCGCACCGGGCGTCTCGTAGATCGCGAATGCGGCAGCCGGCTGGAGCAGCATGAATGCGGAAATGAGTGATGCAAAGATTCGTCGCATAGAACAGGGAAGAAAGAAGTGAATGAAACGATAGCAGAGGTATCGGAGTGACAAAAGCCGTTCCGGTTGTCCGGCAATCCCGCCGGGCTGTTTCCTTCGGGGGGTTTGGACGGTATTGTCTGCACATATCATTCGCGTTTCATTCATGGATCCCATTCGTCACAAGAAGGCACAGGAACTCCGCGCGAAAGGAATGAACCCCTACGCGGCGCTGTTCGACCGATCGCATTCCCTCGCGGGCGCAAAAAAGGCGAAGGATGGAACGAAGGTGACTATTGCCGGACGGGTGATGCTTCTGCGCGACATGGGCAAGATGGCGTTCGCGACGCTGCAGGACGATTCGGGGCGATTGCAGATCGCGCTGCGCGAAGACGAAATCGGCAAAGACGCATATGACGAATTCCTCGCGCTGACGGATCTCGGCGACTTCATCGGCATCGCGGGAGATCGATTCGCGACGCAGAAGGGGGAAGAGAGCGTGATGGTCCGCAGCTGGACGATGCTCAGTAAGACACTGCACCAGCCGCCGGAAAAGTGGCACGGCGTCAGCGATCAGGAGACCGCATGGCGCCAGCGCTACCTCGATCTCATGAGTAACCGCGAGACATTCGACCGCTTCCTCTTCCGCAGCCGCTTCGTGCAGGAACTGCGGCAGTTCTACTGGGAGAACGGGTTTGTGGAGGTCGAAACGCCGGTGCTCGTGAACGCCGCGTCGGGTGCGCTCGCCACTCCCTTCAAAACGCATCACGCTGCCTACGATCTCGACATGTATCTGCGCATCGCACCGGAGACCTTCCTGAAGGAATGTCTCGTGGGAGGGTTCGACAAGGTGTTCGAAGTCGCGCGGGTTTTCCGGAATGAAGGTCTCGATCCGAGCCATCTCCAGGACTTCACGATGGTCGAGCACTACGCCTCGTACTGGGACTACGTCGCCAACATGGAATTCACGGAGAAGATGCTCTCGGGCATTCTCAAAAAACTGCTGGGAACGATGAACGTGAAGATCCCCGACCGCGACGGGACGCTCGTCGAGGTCGACTTCACACCGCCATGGCCGAGACTGACGTTGCGTGAAGCCATCCTGAAAGCCTCCGGCATCGACTTCGACACATGCGACAGTGCGCCAGCCCTGAGGGAAGCCATGAAAGACAAGGGCATCAAACTCGACGTGCCGGTCGACAAACTCGGGCGCGGCAACCTCATCGACCAGTTATATAAGAAGGTCAGCCGTCCGTCGCTCGTGCAGCCGACGTTCATCATGCAACACCCGATCGATCTCTCCCCTCTCGCCCGCAAGAACGACGACAATCCGCAGATCACCGACCGCTTCCAGCTCGTCGTCGGCGGCTGGGAAATCGTGAACGCTTACAGCGAACTTATTGATCCGGTGGATCAGTCCGAGCGATTCGACGAACAGGCGAAGGCGAATGCCGGCGGCGACAGCGACGCGCACCGCAAGGACGACGATTACGTGACCGCGCTCGAGTACGGCTGCCCGCCGTGTTCGGGGTGGGGCATGGGCGTCGACCGCATCGTCGCGCTGCTGACACAACAGGGAAATTTGCGGGACGTGGTTCTGTTTCCGTTGATGAAGCCGGAGGGAAGGACGGAGAAGATCAAGAAGACCGAGAAGAAGACCGAATCATCCTCTTTGTCATCTTCATCCTTATTGTCTTCTTCGTCTTCCCATCTCCTGCAGCACGCCGACTACGGCCATCTGCTCCCGGCCGCGCACGGCCTCATCGAAGCACACGCCGATCAGACCAAAGCCCACTTGATCGCAACAGGCGCGGCAATGGAGGCGCTGGCGAAGAAATTCGGGGGCGATCCGGCGACGTGGCGCGTGGCCGGCATGCTCCACGATCTCGACTGGGATCAGCTCGACAAAGATTACGAACGCCACTGCGGCGACACGCTCGAGCACCTGCTCTCGACGATCAAGGCACCGAAGGAACTGCTCGCCGACATCCGCGCACACTACGCATCCAAATACGGCGCCGAATACCCGCTCGACACGATGCTGCGAAAATCCCTCTACTGCGTCGATGAGCTGACGGGATTCATTATCGCCGTCACGAAGGTCCGTCCGAGCAAGCAGATCGCTGACGTCGAAGTGAGTTCGGTGAAGAAAAAACTGAAGGACAAGGCGTTCGCCGCACAGGTCGACCGCGAACAGATCAGGAAATGCGAAGAACTCCTGAATATGCCGCTCGATGAATTCATCGGCATCACGCTCGATGCGATGAAAAAAGTGGCGCAGGAACTCGGGTTATGAGAGGCTGACTGTCCATGACTCCGGATTCTCCGTCCGCAGAGGCACCCAGCTATATAACGGGTTGCACCGTGATTTCGAAGAACTACGTATCGCATGCTCGGATTCTTGCAGAATCCTTCAAAAAGCATCATCCCGGAGGGCGGTTCTTCGTCCTGCTCTGCGATCGCAACGACGGCCATGTCGACCCGGCGGAAGAACCGTTCGAGATGGTCGAAGTTGAGACGATCGGCATTCCCGACTTCCGGAGCATGGCATTCCGCTACAACGTCATCGAACTCGACACCGCGGTGAAGCCGTTCTTCTTCCGCTGGCTCTTCGATCATTTCGACATACAGAAGCTCGTCTTCTTCGACCCGGACATTCTCGTCACGAAGCGCCTCGACGATCTTTCGCGTGAGCTCGACAGCTGCGCCATCGCCCTCGTCCCGCACATGACGACGCCGGTCGATGACGGAAAAACGCCGAGCGAACAAATGATTCTGCAGGCGGGAATCTACAACCTCGGATTCCTGGGGATGCGGCGGAGCAAAGCGGTCGACGACATGCTCGCGTGGTGGCAGGACCGTCTCGCGAAGTACTGCTACATCAGAGTGGAGGAAGGACTCTTCGTTGATCAGAAGTGGATGGACATGGTGCCGGGCTACTTCCCGAACGTCTCGATTCTCCGCGAACCCGGTTATGACGTCGCTTACTGGAACCTGCATGAGCGGACGCTGGAAAAAGTGAACGGCGAATGGACAGCGAACGGCAAACCTCTCTTCTTCTACCACTTCAGCGGGTACAATCCCCTGCTCCCCGAAAAAGTCTCGAAACATCAGACGCGTATCCTGTTTGAACGACGGCCGGACATCGCGCAGATATTCGAGGAATACAGAGGATTGCAGCTGAAAGCGGATTATGAGAAAACATCGAAGTGGCCCTACGCGTATGACGTGTTCGATAACGGCGAGCCGCTAGATCGCGAAACGCGCCGGCTCTATGACGTGTACTACAAATCGAGCAACTTCTGCGATCCGTTCATCGTTGCGGGGCCGGAATCGTTTCATGCCTGGATGAAGAAAAACTATCCGATTTCTCCCGTGCTTCAGAGAAAAATTGTTACGGCGTTTGCGGTGCGTCACAGATCCGGCCCGTACCAGTCTTTCATCCGCCTGCTCAAGCGCATGATCGGAGAGAAGAATTTTTATGCGCTGAAATATCTGATATCGCGCGAGCGTGCTTCTTCACCTATGCAGAAAAAAATGAGCGTGCGCGGAGAAGGCGTAAATATCGCGGGATTACTCAGCGCAGAACTCGGCATCGGTGAAGCGGCGCGGGGGCATGTAAAAGCGATTCGATCTGCGAAAATCCCCTGCATCCTGCACGATGTTGATGCGGGGTTCTCGCGAAAAAATGACACGACTTTTGCGGGGCAATTTTCGGAGAAAGCGCCGTATGACATCAGCCTTCTTGAGATCAATGCTGATTTTCTCCTGCCATTTGAGAGGCGATATGGACAGAATCTGATGCAGAACCGCTATTGTATCGGACACTGGGCATGGGAATTGTCTACATTCCCGGAGAAGTGGTATTCCAGCTTCCGGCCTCTTGATGAGGTCTGGGTTGCAAGTTCGTACGTGCAGCGAGGAATCGCATCCATCGCACCAATACCCGTCATGACGATCCATTACGTGATCGATCGCGCAGCGCCCGGTATGTTCGGTCGCGGGCACTTCGGGATTCCTCAGGATGCGTACGTATTTCTCTTCATATTCGATTTCTTCAGCGTGTTCGAGCGCAAAAATCCGCTCGCGGTCGTCGAGGCATTCCTTTCCGCATTTCCTGCCGGCGAACCAGTGCGTCTCGTGATCAAGAGTATCAACGGCGAGCGCTATCCACAGGAGCGAGCCCTGCTCGGGGCCAAAGCCAAAATGGATCCGAGGGTCATGCTGATGGAGGAATACCGAAGCCGCGATGAGACACTGGACCTCATCGGGTGTTGCGATACCTACGTCTCGCTGCATCGCAGCGAGGGATTCGGGCTGACGATGGCCGAAGCGATGCTATCAAATAAACCTGTCATCGCCACAAATTATTCCGGAAACACCGACTTCCTGAATGTCGACAACGGATTTCCCGTGAACTATTCGCTGATCGAACTTGATCGGGCATACGGCCCCTATCTTCCGGGATCGACTTGGGCGGAGCCGGATGTGCAGGATGCGGCTCGGCTGATGCGCCGTGTCTATGATTATCCGGACGAGGCCCTGCAAAAAGCAAAAAACGGGCAGCAGACGATCCGTACAAACCACTCGCCAGAGGCGATCGGCGAGGTCATCGCGGCACGACTGCAGGCGATCCGCCGAACACATCCCTGAAGACGGAAAACTTATCGCAAAGCGACTTCACGCCGCGCCGGCTTCTGCGCGGACTCTTCGCGATCCGCTTCCTGTGCGCTGAGATCCGCTATCAAGTGCAGTCCGGCTACGATATCGTTCATGCGGTATGCAATGCCGCCGGATGCAGTCGCAATATCATGCAGGCGATCGATCGCCACGCTTGACTGCTTTTGTAATTCAATGAGGCGGCTTGTGATCTGCTGCGTATGCTCCTCGAGGTTATTGACACGGACGGACATTGCTTCCTCTATTTGCAGAATTTTATCCGCTGCATTCGCGATACGCTGAAAAGAACGAGGTAGACACAGTACGGCCCATGTATGTCTGGCGATCCACCTGAGAATCCCGCCCTTCTTATCAACAGCCATGCGATCAGTTTCCTCCGGACGAACCGCCAAATCAAGGTATAAAGGTCTCGCTTTTACAAAAGCGCGATTCTTGAGATGAGTGCGCATTACCCGCACGGAATCTTCGGTTTTCTGCAACCGCCTGATCGCAGCGGCAAGACTTTGGGGGTTGTTGGGAGCGATAATCGTCAGACAATCGTGCAGATCACTCACCATCACCGTATCGGAGGCGATGATGGGTCTCTGTGCGGCAATATATTGGCAAATGGATCCGCTTGCGCTTATGCCGCCGGGGGGATCGCAATACGATATATTGAGATCGCATTGCGAGAGGCGAAAAACAATTTCCTCGAGCGGCAAATGATCCGTACAAAAATCAATCCAGTGTTTGCCGCGCATTGCACTCTTTACAACGGAAAGATAGGCGGATGTCTGCTTATTGATCTTGTCGCTCGCAAAGATGTGGAGGCGAATATCGGGAATTTCTGCACAGGCTTCGATAATCGCGAGAAGCCCGCGGGCAGGCTGAAGATGTCCGAAACATCCAATGTGCAATTTTCCGTCCTTTGCGGAATTGAGCGCGCCGCTCACGGGAAAAGATTTGATGCCGTGCGGGATGACCTCGACCCTATGTGCGCCCTGCGACTCAAGAACGTCTTTGGCAATCGGCAGATGCACGACAATGCTGTCGGCAAAGCGAATAATAAACCGCTGCGATGAGCGAAAAAAGCGATATGTTTTCAAATCGAGATCGGGACGATCATCCATCCAGTACAAGAGTCCGTCAGAGATCGGAGGATGCCGTATCTCCGGCAAATTATGGAGAAATTGCTTCAGAGGAAGCCACCTCTTCCAGAGTCGTAAATTCCCGCGAAGAAGGACATTCACGCTTGCGATGACCCGCTCAAATGGTTTGAGCCAAAAATCTGTCAGCAAAATCTTCGTCAGAAAAAAGTATACCAGGAGCTTTCGCAGGTGCATTTTTTTCAATCTGTATCGGTAGTATCCAAAAAGAGACAGTAGAGGCATGACTGTGTGCATCGTCACAAAAAAATGCAGGTTGTTTCGCATGCAAAAATGATGCACGCGTTGCAGTTCCGCGAGAGACATGATCCCGAATTCATGCTGCACATGCACATGCGTACAATCGATTTTTTCAAGTTCCGATACCGAAGAAACGGCAGGTAATCCCTGCGCTTCCACAAGCAGTTTCGTATAAGAAGCGATACCGCAGGCTCTGCCAAGGCTGCTGCAGTACATAGCGACGCAGAGGACATTTGTCATAACAAAATTAGTGACGGCGATCGGCGGTGAAGAGATTCCAATCGTTGCCCGGTCCGGTCCAAGCAAGATCTACGTCATGCGTTTTTTGCAGGACGCGCGGCACATCTTTCTTCGCCACGTCGAAATGCCATTCGCCCCTGATGGCCTCGATGTCTTTAAGGATATTCAGGGAATCGAGTTCACGCAGGATATTCACTTCACACCCTTCGACATCGATCTTGAGAAGATCGATGCGATCGATTCCATGTTCCTGCAGAAAATCCGCAACGGACATCGCCTCGGTAGCCCGGTGAAGATTCATCCGGATGCGATCTTCAAAATTCGGCATCCTGTAACCAAAATCATGCGTAGTGACTACGTCAGCATCAGGATCACCGTAGAAACCAATGAGCGCTTTGCGGATAACCGTCACCTGCGGCAAACCGGAAACATTGCGATCTAATGCACAGGCGATAGCCCTTTCGAAGGAACCGCTCGTTTCGATGTCGCGCATCACCTCAATGCAGAAAATCTTCGCGTCAGGCCATGCACGCGCCGCCATCAATGTGAATGTTCCTATATGCCCGCCGACATCGACGATAATCCCCGGCTTGAAGCCTTTTTCCTTCAAGGCCAGGACCCCGTATGCATCCCGTGCGATCACTTCATCACACACGCCGATATAATGACCGCGGCGGTTCTCCTCTGCTCCGATCGTGATCGGTCCGATGGCGGTATCGATGGTACAAAGCTCTGCGGATTCCGGCGGAGGGAAAACAGCGGCATGTCCCGAACGCCGGAGCAAAGAGAGCACTTTTAGCACGCCCGAATTCTACACTCCGAGCGCGGATGCGCCAATATTTTCAGAAACTACTCCCGCTTCGATCGTTAATATGCGATGGCACATTTGCTCAAAGTCCCCGAGCGCATGGCTCACCACGATGCCGGTCTTGCCGTTTCTCTGCAACTTTTTGAAATGATCCCGGCACTTTCCGTGGAATTCTCTGTCCCCAACCGCAATGACTTCATCCCAGAGCGAAATATCGCTCTCGATGAATGCTGCGGCCGCAAAGGCAAGCCTCATTTGCATGCCGGTCGAGTAGCACTTCACGGGAAGATCCCGGTGACTCTCGACGCCGGCAAATTCGATAATTTCCTCGGTCGCGCGCCGGATCTCCGCCGGAGTCATTCCATGCAGGAGCCCGTAGAAGTAAATATTCTCCATTGCACTTCGTTCCGGATGGAACCCGACTCCCAGCGCGAAGAAACAGGAGAGCGAGCCGTGCCGTTCCACTGTGCCTGTGTCCGGCGGAAGCAGCCCCGCCAGAATCTGCAGCAATGTCGTTTTGCCACTGCCATTCGGCCCCTGAATGCCAATCCATTCTCCTTTACGGACGGTTAGAGAAACATTATTCAGCGCGGGAATGTGCATCATCTGCCTATACCTGCGAAACCGTAGGATATGATCCTGCAGATGCGACGAGGGTATGACAGATTGATGGAAAGTTTTGGATACGCCGACGCACGAGACTGCAATGTTCATCAGTATTCCTGAAGGAAACGCTTGCTCCGGTTTGTGAAGATCCAGACTCCGAATAGAAAGATACAGAGAGTAAAAGCAGTTGCAAGCAGCATGTGCTCAACTGACGGAACCCCGAGACTACGCACATAAAGAAGCACGCGACGCGCATCGTCAATAAGTATGGTAAGAGGCTGGAAGCGGATGAATGCATTTACAAGCGACGGAACGGAAATATACAACGATGTCTCGCGGATGCCGTATGCAATCGGCGTCAGCCAGAACAAAATCTGCAGTACCATTTGCCACATGTGGGATATGTCACGGTACCTGAGGGAAAAGGCACTGAGGATCATGCCGACGCCGAGCGAAAAACATTCAAGCTGAAACATCACCAGCAGAATCAGGAGCGACGCCGCGGAGAAAGAAACGTCGAGCCACCACGCGAACACGATAAAAATCAGCAGATGCGTCGCGGTGATGATGAGATTGGTCCACCCGACGGTCAGAATCCAAAGCAACCGCGGAAGCGGAACCCGCACAATAATATCCCGTTTCTCATGAAGCACGCCTATACAACCCGTCGTGACGAGCACGAAATGCTCCCACAGAAGAAGCCCGAGAAAAAGATACAGGGGGTACAACGGCACGGTATCGCTCACGAATGGTCGGAAAATATGGTAGATGACGAAGAGTTTCATCAACGGCACGGCAAAGGACCACATGTATCCCAGTACGGTACCGCGGTATTTCAGAAGGAAATCCGACCAGCCGATCGTCAGGACAATCCGCGCCATCTGACGCACGCTGAAAGAGTACGACATGCCCGGATACTAGCACATGGGGAAGATGCAGCGTCAGGCACGCGGACATGGCGTTCGCACAAATATTCTATCTCTTCCCCATTTTTCTCCTCTTCATCCATGCATATCCCGCACTCGCTCCCGCCGCCATTATTGCAATAGCCGCCGGACCCGTATCGGTTGTCGTCGGGGGTTGTGGCGCTCCAGGTGCAAGAGTCGAAGGCGGCACATAGCCGACACCTGGCATGTAACTGACCTGGCCACCCGGCTGGAACGGCAGTTCGAGGACGGTTGCGGGCAGGGTCTGCTGCGGTTGAGGGGCGGAGCGCTCGAGCTGGCATTGCGGAGAGCATCCGTCTCCGGCGAGCGTGTTGCCGTCATCACAGAGTTCGAGCGGTGTATCAAGAATGCGGTCTCCGCAGTGTCCGAATGTGCAGTCCGGGCGACATGCGGCGTTCGGGGCGTTGCTGTTTCCGGAGGCCTTGTCGCAGGACTCGCCGAGGTCAACGCGGGCATTGCCGCAGTAACTGGGGAGCTGCGCGATCTGGCGGAACGACAGGCAGTCGCCCGACACGCAGCGCTGATCGGCCGGACATTCGTTGTCGGTCTTGCATTCGTCGCACACGCCGTTGCGGCAGACGCCTGACGCGCATTGCAGGTTATTGGTACATGGCAGGCACTGTCCGTTCAGACAAAGATTGGTCGGACACTGGCTGCCGTTGGTGCAGGGTGAGCACGTACCGTTGAGGCAGAGCCCCGTCGCACATTGCGCGTGCGCGGTGCATTCCTGGCAGAGTCCGTCTTTGCAGAGGAGGCCGGGCGGACAATCGGTGTTCTGGCTGCAGGTTGCGGCGGATGACGACTGCGAGACGCAGACGCCGTTCTGACACAAACCCGTCGGACAGTCCTGATTGTTGAAGCATTGTGTTACGGATGACGCGGAACTCCGCTGCGCGCAGAGGCCGTTGAGACATTCGCCGGCCGGGCAATCGCCGTTGTCGCTGCAGAAGAGCGTGGATGAAGCCTGCGATGAGAAGACCATGCAGCGGAAGCAGGGTGATGTTCCTAGGGGTACGCACGTCTGCCCCGTCGCCGCGCAGAAGGAATTGCCGCCCGCGAGGCATTCGTCGCCGCGGCAAACTCCCGGCGGAAATGAATGACTCGACCCGCGGCTTCCGCCCGAAGATGCTGAACTCGGCGTCGTGCAATTTCCGTTGATGCACAGTTGTCCGGATGAGCATTGGCTGTCCTGGGTGCAGTTGGTGCAAGAGCCATTCTGGCAAAGGCCGGACGGACACTGGTTATTGTTTGTGCAGTCGGTGCATGTTCCGTTCTGACAGAGGCCGGACGGACACTGCTGGTTGTTGGTGCAAGGTTGTGCGGAACTGCGCGATGTCTGCTGTGAACCGCCGGACCCCTGACTGCCGCCGGTGCCCTGGGATGTGACAGATGATCGTCGGCTGCTGCCGGCCCCCTGAGATCCTCCGCCCCCCTGCGAACCTGCCGACGAGCGCCTGCTGCTGTTCGTGATTTCTTCGTTGCCGCTGCTGCGCGAGGATCCACCGGACGACTTGCTGCCCTGAGCTGAAGAAACAGAACTCTTCGAACTGACCGACGATTTGCTGCTCTGTGAACTGACCGACGATTTGCTGCTCTGCGAACTGACGGATGACCGGCTGCTCGATGCACTGTTGGAAGACCTGCTGCTCCCGCTCCGTGAATTCCCCGACGAGTTGCCGCCGCCCGTATCCCCTGCGGTGCTCCTGCTCGATCCACCTGAAGAATTCCGATTGCTGCTGTTGCCGCCGCCGCCACTGCCCGATGATCCATTACTGCCTCCGTTCGTGCCGCCCGTGGTACCCGATGTCGTTCCTGTAGTGGTTCCCGCCGTTGTTCCGGCAGTCGTACCCGCCGTCGTACCCGCGGTTGTCCCCGCTGTCGTACCGGCCATGCCGGGAGGGAAAATAACGATGCTTCCGCCGATGCCGATATTGCCAATCCCTCCTCCACCGGGATCATCACCATCATCAGGTGTCGGGCAGATCGAAGCGATGCAGGACGCGCGACAGCAATCCGCGTTCACGCCGGTCACATTGCAACGCCACTCGCAGGGTCTCGTTCCAAGCATACATTGGTTGTAACACTCCTCCGGCGTCTGCTGGCCACCTCCGCCCGCTGCCGCACCGCCGGCACCCCCGGCAGCTCCCCCACCAGCGCAGGCGGCGGAGTCCTGGTCATCACATGCACAGACGCACGACGCGACGCAGTTTTCATCGGTAAATCCACTGGCATCCGTACACTGCGTTCTGCAGTACGCGCTTGTTCCCGAGCGATCTTCGGGGGGATTGGGGCATGTCAGACACGTTCCTCCCATCGGGAGCGTGCCTTGGGGACAGACACCGACGCATTTCGCGCCGTGATAGGTATCAGGCGCGTCTGCTTCGATGATGATAACGGTTTTCGGCGGTTTACAGACGCATCTGCCGCATGATGCGTCGAATGTCCCGCCCGCAGTGGTACATGCACCCGGATCCGGATGCGCGGCGATCATGTATCCGACGACTCTCGACCACCACCCTTTCACACCTTTGAGTTCCGCCATCATGACACCCCCCTGACACAGATTCATTTCCGCATTTTTCCAAGGTTGATAGGTTGCATTACTCGTGCCGTTCGCGATGTCCTCCTGACGACAGATGGAACAGTCGTAACATCCGGAGTCTCCGGCATCGGACAACGTGTCTTCGGGGTCTTCGTTGTCTCTTCCATCGCTGCACTGCGGCTTTTTGCACATGATCGTGCAGAGCGATTGTGGCGCGCTGTTGCCCGCCGTACCAAGATCGCACTCCTCACCGGGATCGATATCGCCGTCCCCGCAGATGAGCGTGGGCGCGGAGACAGGCAAATAACACAATCCCGATAGGCACGTGAGTCCGGAGCAACATGCGGCCGGCATCGTTACCATGGCCCCGTTCGCATTGCAGCATGGCTGACTAGTCCCGCATGTCATGCCGGTTACCCGGCAGGCCAGGCACGACACTCCGATACAGGTAGGCATGCCTGCAGTCGTAGCTGTTCCCGGCGCAGTCGTACCTCCGGTTGGTCCCGCCATCTGTCCACGCAAATACTTTCCAACCGGCGAAACGTAGGTCGTGACGACGAGCGTCGCACCGACGGCAACGAATACAGTTATGGCAAAGACATTCAATCGCCGCATGAAATTCAATTTTAGGAACCTCAAGCCACTACAGCAATTTTTGAGAGAATCTTCCTCTTGCTTTTCTATCACCATTTCTTTGAGGTACTACTTCACACTTTTCGTTTTTTCCTCTTCATCCATGCATATCCTGCGGATGCACCGGCGGCCATGATCGCAATCGCAGCGGGGCCGGAATTGGTCGTTGTGGGAGGTTGCTGCGCGCCGGGAGCGAGCACCGAGGACGAATAGACGGAGACGGGAATGCCAGGCAGCTGATATGCCTGCTGTGGTTGATAGGACACGCGGCCGTCGTTGGGCGACAGCGGAAGTTCGATGATGGTTGAAGGAAGAGTTTCGGAAATGGCGGCTCGCCGCTCTATCTGACAAAATGAGGTGCATCCGTCTCCATTGGCCGTGTTGCCGTCATCACATAGTTCGAGAGGCGTATCAAGAATTTTGTCGCCGCAGCGTCCGCGCGTACAGTTTGGGCGGCAGAGAGCATTCGGGAGATTGGAATTTTTCGAACCCTCATCACAGGATTCCACGTCCTCGGTCTTCCCATTTCCGCAGGAAGCGGGAAGCTCGGCGATCTGCCCGGGATTGAGACAATTACCAGCGACGCACATGAATCCAGCAGGACATCCTGCATCCGTCGAACATTTTACCGCGGGCATCTTACAGCTGCCACTGGCGCAGATCCCCTCGCCGCACTGCGCATCGGTCGTACACGGAAGGCATTGTCCGTTCTCACAGAGATTCCCGTCGCACTGCGTGTTCGTGATGCAGAGACTGCATTGTCCGCCGAGGCAGAGTCCGCTCGCGCATTGATTGTCACCAGCGCATTCGAGACATGAACCGTTGACGCACGCTGTTCCCGGACACTGATCATCGGCAAAGCACGGAACACATCCGCCATTCTGACAGACGCCCGCGGGGCACTGGCTGTTGTTCCTGCAACCGGCGCAGCGACCCTGCAGACAAACGCCCGCAGGACATTGCGAATCCGCCGAACAGGAAGCGCAGCTGCCATTAATGCACAAACCGCCAGGACATTGGACATCGCTCGTGCATTCCGCGCACAGACCGTTAGTGCAATGATTGGTCGGACACTGATTGTCCTGCGTGCATTCCATGCAGAGCCCGTTCACGCACGGACCACCCGGGCAGTCGTTGTCCGACACACATTGAAAGGAAGTCGACGACGTCTGCGCAAACGTAACCGCGGCAGAAGTCCCCGCGCTTCCGGCGGATGAACTCGCGGCGACGCACTCGACACAGGGGAAAACGTTCAATGAGACGCAGGCCTTATTCTGTTGCTGGCAGAAAGTATTGCCACCGTTGCCGCATTCATCGGGCGCGCAGAGTCCTCCCCCGGTCGTGCCGCTTGTTGTTTCAGTTGTTGTACCTCCAGTGGTTCCGCTCGTGGTCCCGCCTGTCGTGCCACCCGTGACGCCGCCTGTAGTTCCGCCCATAGTTCCTCCAGTGGTTCCTCCAGTGGTGCCACCCGTAGTTCCTCCAGTGGTTCCTCCCGTAGTTCCTCCAGTGGTTCCGCCTGTTGTACCCACGTCGACGCAGTCGATGCACGGGAATTCGCTCAGCTGGGCGCACGTTTTGTTCCGCTCCTCGCAGAAGGTATTGCCACCGTTGCTGCATTCGTTGAGCTGACAGACGCCTCCGATCGTCGTGGAAGAGGATGAAGCGGAAGAGTTCACGACGACGCACTTCAGATCGATGCAGCGCTCACGCGGCTTACATTGATTGTCTTTCACACACTCCTCGCACTTACTGTTCACGCACGCGCCGCCGGGGCAGTCGTCCGCGCTGTCACATGTGTCGTCAGCGAAATTCATGGTCTGCCCAAACGCTGACGATGCCGAGGATCGGGAGGATTTCGGTTCTGCCTGGCAATTTCGATCGCATCCGTCACCGTTGTCCGTGTTGCCGTCATCACAGGTTTCGTCGAAATTTAATCCATTGAACGAACCATTCTGTACGATTTCATCGCCGCATTCCGCGATTTCGCAGCTGTTGGAACACGAGTCATCGTCGACAGTGTTGCCATCGTCGCATCCTTCGACGTAGCAGCGAACGCTCAAGCCGATCACACTACCGATGGGAGGCTGATTGCATGGTTCGCGCACGCCGATGATACCGTCGCCGCAGCGGCTGGCCGTGCAGTCGGTTCGGCAGACGGCGGTGTAATAATTGGCCGTATTCGTATTATTGGTACCATTGTCACATTGCTCCGTTCCCTCTTTGCGCCCGTTCCCGCAACTGGAAGGGGAGGAACTTGATGAGCTAGAGAAAGAACGGGCTGATGATTTGGCGAATGAGCAGCAGACTTTTTCTGGCCGCACGCCTATTCCAGTGCACAATCCTGCACGCTGTCCGCCCTGATCTCCGCAGAATTCCGGCGAAACGCAGGACTGACCCTGATCGCATGCGGACGACGTGGAGGATCTCGCAGAGCGGGAGGACTGCGATGATCTGGAAGTTCTGGAAGATGCCGAGGATCTGTTCGTTTCCGGCGGGTCGGGCGTGCGGTTGCAATTGGATTCACCCGTGATGCCATTGACGCAGGTCCACCTCCCGTCCGAGCAGCATTCGGGCTCCCGCAGCAGACACGACGGCCTCGGCCCTGGACAGCCTCCGCTAGAACTCCCGCC